>OGPR01000004.1_pt1 | contig 263381 bp, 199 predicted proteins | sample 1552981 | NCBI WGS metagenome assembly OGPR01 (sample SAMEA2580260, study PRJEB22360) | human gut metagenome | biome: human gut; feature: human-associated habitat; material: faeces | place: Denmark | collected 2008/2010 | reverse complement strand
TAGAGCAACTGACTCTTAATCAGTGGGTCCAGGGTTCGAATCCCTGAGGGTGTACGAAAAGAGATTACCATCATGGTAGTCTCTTTTTTTTATGCCTTTTTTCTAAAATCTGTTCTTAAACATAGATAATACTTTTGTGGTCTTGTGTAAAATTTTTTCCTTTGCATCAGGATAGTTCAGCACAGATAAAGTATTGATATGGAAAAGAATATAAAATTCGGGCAACAGTCTACCAAAGTGAAGCAGCTGTCGGATCTCATCGAGCAGGATATTTTGGTAGGAAAGTATCGCACCGATACGAGTCTGCCTTCCATCAATGCATTGAGTAAGACTTATCATGTGTCGCGAGATACCGTATTCAAAGCCTTTGCGGATTTGCGTGAGCGAAAACTGATAGATTCTACTCCCGGTAAGGGGTATTATGTAACCAACCGGAAAGAAAAGATTTTTTTGTTGCTGGACGAATATTCTCCTTTCAAGAATACCTTATATAATAGTTTTGTCAAGAAACTTTCTGTATCGTACAAGGTAGATCTCTGGTTTCATCAATATAATGAACATATTTTTAATACTATTCTATGCGAAGCCATAGGACGGTATAATTATTATGTGGTGATGAACTTTGACAATGAGAAGTTTTCTCCTTTGTTTGACAAGATTCCTTCCTCTCGTCTTTTGCTGCTTGATTTCGGTAAGTTTGAGAAAGGAAATCACTCCTATATCTGCCAGAATTTTGATGATGCTTTTTATAAAGCCCTGACTCAGCTGACTGCCCGTCTGGAGCGTTACCGTAAAATCGTATTCCAGTTGCCCCAGGAATCCAAGCATCCACAAACTTCCGTACAAAGTTTTGAGACTTATTGCGAAGATCACCATTTTGTAGGTGAAGTGGTGAATGAGGAAGATATACAAGAGGTAGAAAAAGGTGTGGTGTACATCGTTATTCGTCAGACGGACGTGGTGAATGTGATTAAGCAAAGCCGACAGAACGGTTTGAAATGTGGAGTTGATTTCGGACTGATAGCTTACAACGATACGCCGGCATACGAGGTGATAGACGAAGGAATTACCGCTCTCAGTATTAATTGGGAGGAAATGGGACGTAAGGCTGCAAATTTCATCCTTACGGGTGAAAGTATACAAGAATTTTTGCCGACAGAAGTGCATCTTCGAAATTCGGTATAAGGATGGAAGAAAGAATATTATTATGCCGTAGTTTCAGCACAGTTCAGTATGGGTGGACTTGCCTAGTTTGAAAAGAAAATAGATACATTAACTTTATAAATAATCGAAACATGAAAAATTATCCGAAAATTGGGATTCGTCCCACTATCGACGGACGTCAGGGTGGCGTGCGTGAAAGCCTTGAAGAAAAGACTATGAATCTGGCCAAAGCCGTAGCAGAACTTATTTCTTCTAATTTGAAAAACGGTGATGGTAGTCCGGTGGAATGTGTCATTGCAGATTCTACCATCGGTCGTGTGGCTGAAAGCGCAGCTTGTGCCGAAAAATTTGAGCGTGAAGGCGTAGGAGCTACCATTACAGTTACTTCTTGCTGGTGCTATGGAGCAGAAACAATGGATATGAATCCGTATTACCCAAAAGCAGTATGGGGATTTAACGGTACGGAAAGACCGGGTGCTGTATATTTGGCTGCAGTTCTGGCTGGGCATGCACAAAAAGGTTTGCCGGCATTTGGTATTTACGGACGTGATGTACAGGATATTGAAGATAATACTATTCCGGCCGATGTGGCAGAAAAGATTTTACGTTTTGCCCGTGCAGCTCAGGCAGTGGCTACGATGAGAGGCAAATCTTACCTTTCTATGGGTAGCGTGTCTATGGGTATTGCCGGTTCAATTGTAAATCCGGATTTCTTCCAGGAATATTTGGGAATGCGCTGTGAGTCTGTAGATTTGACGGAAATCATTCGTCGTATGACTGAAGGAATTTACGATAAGGAAGAATACGCCAAAGCGATGGCTTGGACTGAAAAATACTGCAAGAAAAACGAAGGAAAGGATTTCAATGTAGAAGCCAAGACTAAGACACGTGCGGAAAAAGATGCCGACTGGGATTTCATTGTGAAGATGACCATTATCATGCGCGACTTGATGAAAGGCAATCCGAAGTTGAAGGAAATGGGATTCAAGGAAGAAGCACTTGGTCACAATGCCATTGCGGCTGGTTTCCAGGGACAGCGTCAGTGGACGGATTTCTATCCGAACGGTGACTTCTCTGAAGCCTTGCTGAATACTTCTTTCGACTGGAACGGTATTCGTGAAGCTTATGTGCTGGCTACTGAAAATGATGCCTGCAACGGAGTAGCTATGCTCTTCGGCCATTTGCTGACTAACCGTGCACAGATTTTCTCTGACGTACGTACCTATTGGAGCCCGGAAGCTGTGAAACGTGTGACCGGTAAGGAGCTGACCGGACTGGCAAAGAATGGTATTATCCATTTGATTAACTCTGGAGCTACTACCTTGGATGGTACCGGACAGCAGACTGATGCAGAAGGTAATCCGACCATGAAACCGTCATGGGAGATTACAGAAGCTGAGGTTGAAAAATGTTTGGAAGCTACTACATGGTATCCTGCTAACCGGGATTATTTCCGTGGTGGTGGTTTCTCTTCTAACTTCCTGTCAAAAGGCGGTATGCCTGTGACCATGAGCCGCTTGAATCTGATTAAGGGACTGGGTCCGGTGCTTCAGATTGCTGAAGGATGGACGGTAGAAATTGATCCGGAAATCCACAAGCTGCTTGATGAACGTACTGACCGTACATGGCCTACTACTTGGTTTGTACCTCGTTTGTGCGATAAACCTGCCTTCAAGGATGTATATTCTGTAATGAACAACTGGGGGGCCAATCACGGTGCCATCAGTTACGGACATATAGGTCAGGATTTGATTACGCTCGCTTCTATCCTTCGCATACCGGTATGTATGCACAATGTGGAAGATGATAAGATTTTCCGCCCTGCTGCATGGAATGCATTTGGTATGGATAAGGAAGGTGCTGATTACAGAGCATGTCAAAATTACGGACCTATCTATAAATAATCAATTTTACGCTGCCGGAACTGGCGGATTTTCCGTCCGTTCCGGCTTTTATTTACTATTAAATTAAGAAGTTATGATTCAGAACGAACATATTGAAGAATTTTTGAGACAAGCCCATCGGGTAGGTGATGCCGGATTAACAGTGTGCAGTAGTGGTAACCTTTCATGGCGTGTAGGCGATGAAGTGCTGGTTTCCGGTACAGGTTCATGGGTGCCTTCTTTGACAAAAGATAAAGTGGCTGTTTGCCGTCTGGAAACGGGTGAAATACTCAATGGGGTAAAACCTTCTATGGAAAGTGTGTTCCATTTAGGTGTTTTGAGAGAACGTCCCGATGTTAATGTGGTACTCCATTTTCAGTCTCCATACGCTACCGCAGTGGCATGTATGGAAGATACACCGAAAGATTTTAATGTAACAGCCGAAGTTCCTTGCCATGTAGGAGCGGAGATTCCGGTTATTCCTTATTTCCGTCCGGGTTCTAAAGAGTTGGCTGAAGCCGTGATTGCGGCCATGAAAGACCATAACTCCGTATTGCTTCAGAAGCACGGACAGGTGGTTTGCGGAAAAGACTTCAATCAGGCTTTTGAGCGGGCCATGTTCTTTGAAATGGCTTGTCGCATAATTGTGCTTTCCGGCGGAAAATACAAGACCTTGACAAAGGAAGAGATTGACGACCTTGAAACGTACATTTTAGGCAAGAAGACAAAATGAAAGAAGCATATTTGGCGATTGACTTCGGAGGAGGCAGCGGCAGGGTGATTGCCGGCTGCCTTTCCGAGGGTGAACTCGTGCTGGATACGATATACCGTTTTCCTAACCGTCAGGTACGGATGGGAGGACATGTGTACTGGGATTTCCTTTCTCTGTTTGAGGATATGAAGACAGGCATCCGCATGGCTGTAGAAAAAGGTTATACGTTGAAGAGTATCGGAATTGATACGTGGGGTGTGGATTTCGGACTGATAGACAAACAGGGAAATTTGTTGGGTAATCCGGTGTGTTATCGTGACAGCCGTACGGAAGGGATGCCCGAAGAGTTTTTCTCGAAAGTGGACGTAAAGGCACACTATGCAGAATCGGGTACGCAGGTCATGGCTATCAATACCTTGTTTCAGTTGTATGCCATGAAGAAGGAAGACAATGCGCAGTTGAAGGTAGCCGACAAGTTGCTTTTCATGCCCGACCTGTTCAGCTATTACCTTACGGGAGTGGCTAATAATGAGTATAGCATAGCTTCTACGTCGGAACTGCTGGATGCCAAGGCACGCACCTGGAATTTCAAGTTGATTCGGGAGCTGGGGCTTCCGGAACACCTTTTCGGCGAAGTGGTCATGCCGGGAACTTCCCGCGGCTTTTTGAAACCGGAAATCAAGGAACAGATAGGAATAGACTACGAGGTAGAAGTGATTGCTGTAGCTTCGCACGATACGGCCAGTGCGGCTAGTGTAGTGCCTCTTTCTGCCGAGGGAGAAAAGCTTGCTTTCCTGAGTTCGGGCACCTGGTCGCTGTTGGGAGTGATGAGTGACGAACCGATTCTGACGGAAGAAGCCCGTTTGGCAGGATTTACCAATGAAGGCGGTACGGATGGAAAAATCTGTTTTCTGCAGAATATTACCGGACTTTGGATACTTCAGAAACTGATGCAGGAATGGAAGGAAGAAGGAAAGGATGTAGCTTATTCCACCTTGCTGCCGGCTGCGGAAGTGGCAGAAACCGATGCCTTGATTGACGTGGACGATACTGTTTTCCAGTGTCCGGTAAGTATGGCTGAGGCGATTACGAATTATTGTATCGCACATCAGCAAACACCGCCTTCCACGCAGGGAGAATTTGTGAAATGTGTCCTCCGTTCATTGGCGTTGCGCTATAAAACAGGTATGGAAGCATTGAACCGGCTCTTGCCTGAACCTGTAACGAAACTTTATGTGATTGGCGGAGGAAGTCAGAACAAATACTTGAACCGGCTGACCGAAGAAGCTATTGGCATTCCTGTGGTAGAAGGACCGGTTGAAGCGACTGCTATCGGCAACATCAGGCAGCAAATGAAGTAAAAACACCAAGAGGGCTGTAGCCGTCACTTAAAATCTAACACCATGAGTAATACATCAGAAAACAAATCTATATTAAAGAAGGATGGAGTGAGCTATCTGGTTCCGTTCATCCTGATTACCTTCTGTTTTGCCCTGTGGGGCTTTGCAAACGACATTACAAACCCTATGGTCAAGGCTTTTTCCAAGATATTCAGGATGAGCGTAACCGATGGGACCTTGGTTCAAGTGGCTTTTTATGGCGGATATTTTGCCATGGCCTTTCCGGCAGCCATGTTTATCCGTAAATATACTTATAAAGCCGGAGTCATGATGGGACTGGGTTTGTATGCCGTGGGAGCCTTGGCTTTCTTTCCTGCCAAGCTGACCGGAAGCTATTATCCGTTCTTGTTAGCTTATTTTGTCATGACTTGCGGATTGTCTTTTCTGGAGACCAGCTGTAACCCTTATATCTTGTCAATGGGAACGGAAGAAACGGCTACCCGTCGTTTGAACTTAGCCCAGGCATTCAATCCCATCGGTTCGTTGATGGGGATGTTTGTCGCTATGAATTTCATTCAGAATCAGCTTCATCCGATGGATACAGCCGAGCGTGCCCAGCTTAGTCAGGCTGAATTTGAAGCAATCCGTGATTCAGACTTGACCATCCTTATCACTCCTTATCTGACCATCGGCATCGTTATTCTGGTCATGCTTCTCGTTATTCGTATGTCCAAGATGCCAAAGAATGCGGATAAGTCTCATTCCATTGACTTTATTCCTACGTTAAAACGTCTGTATGCCGTGAAACGTTATCGTTATGGAGTAGTGGCACAGTTCTTCTATGTCGGTGCCCAGATTATGTGCTGGACTTTCGTTATCCAGTATGGTACCCGTCTGTTCATGGCACAGGGAATGGAAGAACAGGCTGCCGAAGTTTTGTCGCAGAAATATAACATCGTGGCCATGGTCATTTTCTGTATCAGCCGTTTTGTCTGTACACTGATGCTGAAGTATGTCAATCCGGGACAATTGTTGAAAGTGCTGGCCATTGCCGCTTCCTTGTGTGTGCTGGGAGTAATTTTCTTGCAGAACATATACGGTATGTATTGTCTGGTAGGTGTTTCAGCCTGCATGTCGCTGATGTTCCCTACCATTTACGGTATTGCTCTGAAAGGAATGGGCGATGATGCCAAGTTTGGTGCCGCAGGATTGATTATGGCCATTCTTGGCGGGTCGGTACTTCCTCCTTTGCAAGCCGCTATCATTGATTGCAAGACCTTGTGGGGGATGCCTGCAGTAAATCTGTCGTTTGTACTTCCGCTTGTTTGTTTTGTGGTTATCACTGTATATGGCCACAGAATGCGTCGGGAGCATTAAAAAAGGGAGGATAACAAATCTTTTTTCCGGATTTTGCTGGGAAAAAGATTTGTTATCTTTACAATTTTGTTGCAGTATTAAATAAAGTCCCTATCTTTGCACATATTTCACCAACGACTGATGAATGAACTTAAAGACTAACTTGCTATTCATTTTATTATTGCTGCTGTCAGTGGCAGCCCAATGTGTTTTTGGCAACTTTCCGTTTGCCTTTTTGGCTTTTCCATTAGATGCTATTTTAGCCTTACTGTGGATTGCATTGATAGGATATGGCTATAAGGAGAAGCGTCATTCGGAAGCTGTCCGTCTGTGGCTTTCCCCGCAATGTACTTGCTGGACATTAGGCTGGTTTTTGGCCGGTTGTCTGGTGATAGGCTTGTTTCCCCAACTTTCTGCGCAAGAGGCTGCAGAGAAGTCGGGTCTATTTTCTCGTTTGGGTTGCTATAATTTTATGTCTTCCTGGATTTTTGTTACCGGATTATTCGGGTTGCTGACTCATTTGGGAATGATTACTGTAAGACGTTTTTTTACGCCGGGACGTAATCGGTGGCGTTTTATGCTGAATCATGCCGGATTGTGGCTGGCACTCTTTGCCGGATTTATGGGAAGTGCAGAGGAACAGACTTTACGCATTCCGGTATTTCGGGCTAATCCGAACAATGAAGCTTTTACCTCCGAGGGAAATGTGGTATACCTGGAGAAACCGTTGCAGCTGACAAACTTTACTGTAGAGCATTATTCCAATGGTACCCCACGCCGCTTCTTTGCCGAAGTGTCAATGGACGGAAAACCCATACATCTGGAAGTAAACCAGCCCTATTCGGCAAGCTGGGCAGAAGATTATTACCTGACTTCCTATGATGTGCATTCTGCCGAACCGGAATACTGCGTAGTGCAGATTGTGCGTGAGCCGCTGAAATACGTCATGCTGTTGGGCATTGTGATGATGCTGTGCGGAGGGTTACTGCTCTTTTTAGCAGGACCAGACAAGCAGATGAGTAAATCTGTAAGTGAACTTGTTGACTGACTTTATATATAACTAACACTATTCTTGAATGATTACGTGGGATAATTTTTATTTGTTTGCCCTGCCTGCCATCGTTTTATGGGGAGCCGGAGCGGTTTTTGCCTTGTTCTCTAAAGAGCGGAGCCGATGGGCTATTGGGTTGACCTTGTCGGGTATACTGGTGTTTGCTGCCTTTATTACCGGATTCTGGCTGAGCCTTCAGCGTCCTCCTTTGCGTACCATGGGCGAGACCAGATTGTGGTATTCGTTCTTTATGGGGATATCCGGCTTGCTGACCTATCTTCGTTGGAAGTATCCCTGGATATTGTCTTTTTCCACTGTAGTAGGTGCGGTATTTGCGATTATCAATATTCTGAAACCGGAAATTCATGACCAGTCCCTCATGCCTGCCTTGCAAAGCCCGTGGTTTGTCCCTCATGTCACGGTGTATATGTTTTCCTATTCGGTGTTAGGCTGTGCGTTCATCTTGTCCTGTATGGGACTTTACAAGCATCGGGAGAATTACCTTGAAGCCGCCGACAAGTTAGTTTATGCTGGATTGGCTTTTCTGACAGTCGGTATGCTGACCGGAGCAATCTGGGCAAAAGCAGCCTGGGGACATTATTGGAGCTGGGACCCGAAAGAAACCTGGGCAGCAGTTACGTGGACAGGTTATTTGCTGTACGTACATCTGCGCTTGTTCCGCAGGAACACTCCGCGTACGCTTTATTGGATACTGATTGTGTCTTTCCTTTCGCTACAGATGTGCTGGTATGGAGTGAATTACCTTCCTGCCGCACAGCAAAGCGTACATTTATACAACCGTTCTTAGCATTTTAGCGTGTGAGATATTTATTGAGTTATTAAAATCTAATCAGTTTCTTATGAAGAAAAGAACAAAAATCATTTTTTCAGTGCTGGTGGTAGCTGCGGTATTGGCCGCAACCTATCGGGTGGTGAACCGTCCTCCTTCAGCCAGTTTGGAAAGCAGTGCTCAGATGGAAGAAATCATTGCGAGCAGCGGATGTATGGCCTGTCATACTGCAAATCCGGAATTGCCGTTTTATGCCAGTCTGCCGGTTGCCGGAAAACTGGTCAAGGAAGATGCTCGTCTGGCCTACCGCTCTTTCGACATGACTCCGATGTTAGAAGCCTTGAAAAAAGGAGAGAAAGTCAGCGAGGTAGATTTGGCAAAAGTAGAGAAGGTGATATTAGACGGCACTATGCCTATGGCCAAATATTATCTGGTGCATTGGGGGGCTTCGTTGAACGATACGGAAAAGCAGATGGCACTTTCGTGGGTGAAATCACAGCGTGCAGCCTTCTATCCGAACCAGCTGGCTCATGCACAGTGGAGCAATGAGACTATTCGTCCGGTTCAGGACTCTGTACCGGTAGATATGCGGAAAGTGATTTTAGGAAATCTGCTGTTTCACGACGTACGTCTGTCGGCCGATAATACCGTATCTTGTTCCTCTTGCCACGGATTGAATACCGGTGGAGTAGACAACAAGCAGTTCTCTGAAGGAGTAGGAGGTCAGTTTGGTGGAGTAAATGCTCCTTCTGTATATAACGCACATTATAATTTCGTGCAGTTCTGGGACGGACGTGCTGCTACGTTGGCTGATCAGGCAGCCGGTCCTCCTTTGAATCCGGTAGAAATGGCTTGCAAGTCGTTTGATGAGATTTGCGAGAAATTGAATGCGGATGCAGCTTTCAGCAAGGCGTTCAAGGAAGTGTATCCCGACGGTTTCAATCAGGCAAATATTACAGATGCCATTCAGGAGTTTGAAAGAACCTTGCTTACACCGAACTCACGTTTCGACAAGTACCTGAAAGGGGATAATGCAGCCCTGACAGCTGAAGAACTGGCCGGATATGATTTGTTCAAGAAATACAACTGTGCTACTTGCCATGTAGGTGAGAACATGGGTGGACAGTCGTACGAACTGCTCGGCATCAAGCATGATTACTTTGCCGACCGTGGTACGGAACTGACCATAGAAGACAATGGCCGTTTCAAGGAAACAAAAGACGAAAGAGACCGTCATCGCTTTAAAGTGCCCGGATTGCGTAATGTGGCATTGACTGCACCTTATTTTCATGATGGAACACAGGCTACGCTGGAAGATGCCGTGATAGCCATGGCCAAGTACGAGGTAGGCGTCGATTTGTCAAAACAGGAAGTCGCACAGATGGTATCCTTCCTGCGCACATTGACCGGAGAATATCAGGGTAAGTTACTGGTGAATGAGAATGACTTGCAGAAATAAGTAAGTACATCTTTTTATTCTATATAAGCCGTTTCAGTCGTAAAGATTGGAGCGGCTTTTTTTCTGTTATTTTCCTGCCGTTTTATTTGGTTTATAAAATAAACTTATTTATATTTGCATTAAAGCAAGAGAGAAGCGCGCCTCCTTGCCTTTATTTTTCGCTTTATGGTTTATTTTATAAACCACTTTGTCTAATTAAAAATAGGAATCATGGAAACTGTAAGAAAATTGGAACGAATTGCTCGTCGGCTTCCCTCATATTTAAAGTTTAGGATAATGCAATATGTGGTAATGAATCTTTTTCTAGTATTATTGAATTATGTAACCTCTCCAAATTGCTGGTGGGTAGTTTGGGTTGCCTTTGGATGGGGGCTTAGTCTTTCAATAGAAATTATTTCATGGTATTACACTAATAAGGAGGAAAAAAGATGAGACGTTTGTTAGGTTTTTGTTTATTGGCAAGTTTTGCCACTTGCGTATCAGCATTGGAAGTTGACGGAAATATAACCGTTGAAGTGAAAAAGATCCGAAATAAAAGAGGTAATATTTTGGTTATGGCGCAAATAAATGAGAATTCAGAACCAATTTATAGTTTCGCAAAGATAACGGGGCATACCGTAGAAGTTACATTGAAAGGCACTGGAGCGCAGGAATATGTTATCTCTGTTTTTCATGACGAAAATGGTAACTGGAAACTGGATACGGATGAACGTGGCATTCCTATTGAGGGATTTGCTCGAAAGAATTATCAGACAGACAGTCATGAACCATGTTGTTTAAAACTATATTATCCTAAAGATGAAGAATTATGAAAACCTTGTTTTTAGCAGTTGTTTTATTCTTTATCGTATCTGTATCGAGAGCACAACAAAGCATTCACGATACCCTCCCAGAGATGATACCGATGCAGACATTGGATGAAATTACTGTGCGTCCACAATACATCCGCCATCAGAATAACCATTATACGATACAGGTTTCCCCGGCTGAAAAAGGTAAAAATGGGGAAGATTTGTTACGACAAGCTCCAGGAATATGGCTTTCGCAGGGAAAAATATCTATCAATGGAAGTTCAGGTACTCGCGTCTTTATTGATGGACGTGAAATCAGACTGGAAGGAGAATTATTTACAAACTACCTGCAATCTCTTAAATCTGAAGATATAGCACGTATTGAGGTTTATCCGGTGGCTGGAGCAGAGCATGATGCCAACATGAAGGGAGGTATCATACAGATTTGGATGAAGCGGAACCGAAATAAAGGAACCGAATTTTCTGCTGCTGTCACGACCCAGGTCGGTAAAAATTATCAGCAATATCAACCCCATATAGGATGGAAGTATCATTGCAGTCATTTAGACTGGTATGGCTCTCTTTCGGCCGATTATCAACCTCAGTTAGAGGGGGTGACTAAAGTTAGCCGAGAATATTCTTCAACAACGAGCGCTTTTCAGTCGGTGTCCGATTTTCATCAGAGAAATTCCAATCATATTCTTCGCACAGGTATCATATGGTCGCCTGATTCGCTTAATACGTTTGGAATTGAAGGCGAAGCATTGGTACAATCTGTATTCGACCGGACATTTGGTGAAACCGATATGGCTTCGTCCGGTATCCAGTCTCATAGTATAGAACAATATAGGAAAAAGAAGCAAGGACAGATTGCTACTGGAAGCCTGAGCTATCTTCGTCGGATAGATGACGCAGGTTCTGAAATAAAGTTTTTGTCTGACTACACCCGACGAAACACGGATGACAGGCAATACACGCATCTTCAACAAATAGGCGAGGTCTTTTCTACTGATACCTTGTATCGTCAGCTAACAGATAAATGGTATAGTATTGGAACGGCTAATTTGGTATGGACCCATAACATAGATTCGCAGAGCCGTTTTCTGGCTGGTGTAAAATATACGCATTCTTCTATTGACGACTATTCGACTTATGAAGGGGCAAATAAATATGAACACTGGACTTTGGTAGACGGATACCAGCATGGATTAAAATATAAGGAGCAAATTTATGCAGGCTATTTTACTTATTCTCATCAATGGAAACGTTTGTCTATAAAGGCTGGTTTACGTGCAGAGCATGTGCGGACTGATAATCTTACGAGTCATGTAGTCACTAAAAAACTTGACTGGTTTCCATCCGTTCAAGTGACCTATTCATTGAACCGTTTGCAAACTTGGATGTTGGCAGGGGAATACGCTCGTTACATCGAACGCCCACATTTTGCAGCCTTAAGCCCAAATCCGATTCAACTTTCAGAATATGCTTATCAGGTAGGAAATCCTCAATTAAGGCCTACTTATATTCATAGGTTTAATATAACGTTAATATATGATTATCGTTATACTCTCACTATGGGTGGAAACTTGCATACTGACTTGATACGGGAATTTTCAAAACAAGATGCTGCCAATCCGGAAATATCTTACATTACTTATGAGAATCATTATCGTGAAAATCATTGGTTCGTTTCGCTCAGTACTCCTTTTCAGCCTTTTTATTGGTGGAGACTTTCACTTAATCTTATAGGAGTACGTCAAGATATACGCACTTACCGGGATTCGAAAATGCAATCACATTACTTATTTTTTGGAAATGCACTTTCCAGTTTCTCTCTGCCTTTTGATATAACGATGGAATTTCGGTATGAAGGCAACTCCAGACTTTATTCGGGAAATAGTGAAGTTGCTCCGATGCATCAGGTACATTTTCAAATTCGTAAACGGTTGCTGGATGACCGTATGGTAATAACTTTAGGAATGAATAATCTGTTTAACCAAATGGCTTCATATTCAGGTCATTTGGAAAATTATTCACAATATACCCGTATTTCAATCCCTTCTTCAGGAAGAAGGTTTCAGGTTGGTATTAGTTATCGTTTTCAGCAAGGTAAGAAGTTTCGCCAAAAGTCTGTTGAAAAGACAATTGGTGGAGAACGTAACCGTCTGACTCGCGAATTTAAGTGAAAATTTGGTTTATTTGATAAACTACATTATTTTTGAAAAACTAAAATAAACTGATTGCCTTATGGAAGAAAAGAAATTATCAGAACAAGAAAGTCTGGAACTGATTTCACAAATGATCCGTTCTACCCGGAAGAATATGGAAGTGGGCAGTGGAAACCAGTTTCTTTACTGGGGATATTTTACTGCGGCGCTTTCAGTACTGTTGTTTTTATTGGTGTACTATACGGGCGATGCCCGTTGGAGCATCGGCTGGTTCAGCATGTTTCTGTTCTGGGGCTTTATGCTTCGTATGCAGCGCAAGGAAACTCCTTCGGTAATTACGTATACCGACCGTGCTATTCTGCAGGTCTGGAAAGTGATAGGCAGCCTGTTTGTGCTGACCGTAGTCATCATGTCTTTGCTGGCATTCCACTACGGAGGAGTCAATTTTTCCTTGATGCTACCCCTTTCTCTGCTTTATAGCGGCATCGGAGTTTCCATTACGGGAATCATTATCCGTAGCCGGCTGGTGATGTGGTCACCGCTGGTAGGATTTTGTTTTGCCATTTACATGCTGATGGCCTATACCCTTCATCAGGCTGTTACCATTGACTGGTATCTGTATTTTGGATTGTCGTTTGTGGTCATGATGGTGTTGCCCGGCCATTATTTAAACCGAAAGGCCCGTAACGTATGTTGAAAGAACTGAATCCGTTGCTTCATTCCCAGCTCCGTCTGGCTGTGATGTCGATACTCTTGTCTGTGGATGAGGCTGATTTTGTGTACCTGAAAGAGCAGACCAATGCTACGGCAGGTAATCTCAGTGTGCAGCTTGACAAGTTGAGCGAAGCCGGTTATATCGAGGTGGAAAAAAGTTTTGTGGGCAAGAAGCCTCGTACCGTTTGCCGGATGACCTCAACAGGGCGGGAGGCTATGGCTGAATATGTGGAAGCATTGAAAGGGTATTTATCTGGTATTTAGGGAATTTTATCCTTTTTTTAAGAGCTGGATTTTTACCCTGAGAAAACGCAAGTACGTTTGAATTAGAACGCAAGTGCGTTTAACATCAAACGCACTTGCGTTTTTTTCAGCATGCTTTTTTGCTTTGAGAAGAGGGGGTAGAGACCTTGAATAAAATTAAAAAGTGTTGCTTTTTGCGTTTGGGAAGAATATATAGTGAACCTTCTAATTTTTATAAAAAAAGCAGTTGAAGTGCCTGTTATCCCGAAAAAAGTTTGTAGACTTGTGCCCGTTATTGTAAAAAACAACCTGATTTAAGAATTATGATTATAGGAATTGATGTAGGAGGAAGCACCACCAAGATTGTCGGGGTGAAAGACGGTGAAATCAGAAATCCGATGTTTGTCACTGCCAAGGACCCTGTTACTTCACTGTTTGGTGCATTCGGAAAATATATATACGACCATTCTATCCAGCTTTCGGAGGTGGAGCAGGTAATGCTGACCGGAGTAGGAAGTTCATACATTCAGCAGCCCTTGTACGGTCTGCCTACGGCTCGTACGGATGAGTTTATCGCCAACGGTCTGAGTGCCCAGTATGCCACGGGGCTGGACCGGCTTATGGTGGTGAGTATGGGAACGGGCACTTCCTTTGTGAAGGTGGAACATGAAAAGATTCGCCATGTGGGCGGAATCGGTATCGGGGGAGGCACACTGATGGGATTGTCGCGTCTGTTATTGCATACGCAGGACATTCTGTGGGTGTCAGAACTGGCTGGAAAGGGTAATTTGCAGAACGTGGACTTGCAGATTCAAGATATTTGCCAGACTTCCTTGCCCGGATTGCCACTTGATGCCACGGCTTCCTTATTGGGTAAGTTGGATAACAATGTGTCTCCCGAAGATTTGGCGTTGGGCTTGATGCACATGGTACTGCAGTCCATCGGACAGGCAGCCGTACTTTCAGCGCTGGAAATGGGAATCCGTGATTTTGTGTTGATTGGAAATCTGACCCAGTTGCCCCAGTGCCGTCCAGTTTTCGATACCATTGCACAGATGTACGATGTACGTTTTATCATTCCGGCAAATGCGGAATATCAGACGGCCATAGGAGCCGCATTGGCTTATATTAAGAAAATAGAAACAAGTCCGGTAAGGTAATAGGCCTTATCGGACTTGTTTCTATTGGTGAATCTTGTGTTTCCGTTATTTCTGCCGCAGGATGTCAGCCATCAGGTAAACCTGGCTTTCCGACAGGCCTTGTGCCGTCAGTGCATCCTTGTCAGCCAAGAACTGTGAGATGAACTCCTCATCCGATTTGCAGGCCGTTTCCGCTTTCCGGTAGTGGGTTAACGCCTGAGGTATGTTTCCCATGGCCAGATACACGTGACCTGAGTTCAGCCAGTCGTTGGCTTGTGGGTTTTCCAGAGCGAGCAACTTATCATACATTCGGATGGCTTCTTCGTATTTACCGGACATGAAGTAGCACCAGCCGATGGCACGTCGTGCTTTTTCCGGATGTGTTTCCAGGAATTCTACCTTATAGAAAACCTTAATGGCCTCCGGATAATTCTTCAGTGCCGCAAGGCATTGTCCGGTTTGCATCAGGATGTACAGGTTGTCAGGGTCAAACTCAAGCACTTTCTGGAAGCAGAAGGCTGCCTGAGAATAATCACCCGACAGCTTGTGGCATTGAGCCAGATGCTTGAGCGTCCATAAATGGTTGGACTTTAACGTATCTGCCTGCAGGTAAGCTTTAACCGCCTTGTCATAAAGTTTGCTTTTCTGGTAGGCAAATCCTAATTTCTGCCATGTTTCCGCGTTGACCGGATTCTGTTGGGCCAGACTTTCATAAAGTTCGGCAACTTCTTGCATATATCCCTTTGAGAAGAGGTAGTCTGCAATCTGACCGTGATACGTTCCTTTCAGTATCAAAGGACGGAGCAGAGGATTGTTCCAGAAATCCAGTTTCTCACGGAAAATGTCTTGCATTTCCTGTTTGAATTTCCACAGTTTATAGAAGCGGTATAGATTGTGGATGTATTGCCGTTGTATGTAGTTGATTTTCTGTTCTGTCGGATTTTCGCTGATCTTAATATCATTGAATATCGAGTCTTCTCCATTCAATTTGGAGCGCATGAAGGTCTGCTGGTCGGCAGGAAGTGACTGCATGGCCAGACAGAAAGAATATTTGTCCGAGTCGCAGAACATTTGAGAGTTGACAACCATACCTAACAACGATTTCTCATCGAATGCCTTGTCTTTATAAATCTGGTATAAGTCGGGCACTTTCATGCTGAACAGATAGAACCAGTGGGCTGCTTCCTGAAAGAACGGGAAGGTCTTGAGTTGTGAAAAGGCAGTCATGTAGGTGTCGGCCCCTTCCAGTTGCAACTCTCCCAGTTCACGGATGTGGCTGTTTATCTGTTCCAGGTCTTTCTGCCATTCCGGGTTGAGGTCTTCTATGTCTTCTATTTCGATGATTTTTGATTCCGGATTTCTGAGATTGGGATTGCGCATCATTTGAGGAATGATTTCTTCCTTCATTTTTTTGTCTATCTTCTCTGTTTCGCGTGAAAGGAGGAAGATGATTTGTATGTCGTGCAGTTGTTTCAAGGCAGCAGGGTCATCTTCCATCAGCTTCAAAGCTGAGACCAATTCCGGATACAGGTTTATCCGGTCGGCCTGGAAGTAAGCTGCAAGGGCAATCCCCGTCAATGCCCGTTGGGTTACGGTCGGTTCCTTGGTTTGCTGATAAGCTATGAGCAACAGCAGGAATTTCCGGCTGTCAAAAAGCTGGAGCAGGTTGAGGGTGACGGCACTTATCATTACAGCTTTGTCGTTGGCAGCCATGGATGGTGAGAATAGAAGTTCACGTGCTTCCTGGTAGTCTTCTTCACTCCATTGTGTAGAGACCCATATCTTGTTGAACAGCTCATCGATGGTGTGCTCATGCAACGTATAACTGTGTATTCTCTGCGCTTCTTCTTTGTTGACTTGCGACATGTCGAATGTGCGTTTAGCTGCTTCCAGCATGAAATCGAGTTCCTTGAATGAGTGTGGAGGAGTTTGAGCGAACTTGCGGAATGTGTCGGCAAAATAGCCATACGCCTTATTCCATTCTTTCAGGAAATACGTCTTGTCTGCCAGTTCATATCCCTTGCAAAGCAACTGATTGTAAATCGCTTCGCGCTGCGGGTCTTGTGTGCCCATTGCCATGTATTGAAGCATGTACTCATAAGTCGTTTGTTGGCTTTCAATCTGCGACTTTAATTCCCAGTTGTTAAGTGTGCCTGCGGCTTCCTTAATTTGGGTAAATGCTTCTTTCAATCTTTTCTCGTTTAACAGTTGAATGATTTCCTTATGCATGATGTCGTTTCAGAAGTCTTAAAAAATACAATCAGAAAAATACCTTTTAAAAAAACTTTTTCCTGTAGACAAAAGTAATAATTATTTCTTACTTTTTATCCGTTGTATGTCTGTAAATGAAAAAAATATAGCCGAAAATATTTTTGTTTCTTTCTCATTTTTAGAGGTTTAATGGTAGTCAGAGATTTTTTTTCAAAAAAAATGGTTTTTCGAATAGGGGTTTTACCAAAGATGTGCGTTATGAAGACAAAAACACCCGGCCAGGTGAAACAACAGAGAAATTAAACGTAAGACTTTTTTTAAACTAAAAAACTAGACATTATGAAAATTCAATTGATTGCTTTATCTTTGTGTGTGTTAGCAAGTACAAATCTGGTAAAAGGACAGGAACATAGTAAAGGTTTTACTCCTTCTGAAAATAAACACGAAATACGTTTGTCTGTCAGTGACGGATTGACGCAAGGAACAGTAGATATATTGGGAATGGGATTGGCAGATGCCGTGACAGGAAGCAAACGTACGGATGAAAACTACAGTTTGGTGTATGGATTTGGTTACCGCTATTCGTTAGGCCGTTTCAAGGTAGGAACAGATTTGGGCTTTTCTACTTCCAACAGTAAACTGGCATTGGCTGGTGAACAGGCCCCTTCATTGAAAGAAAGTAATGTGAATTTCATGATTCTTCCGGCCGCAGAATTTGTATATTATAAAAGAGGTTTGTTTGAATTGTATGGAACGGCTGCTGCCGGTGTTAACCTGAGTCGTCACAAAGAAACAGCTTTGACGGATGCCGGAAAGAAGGCTGCAAAGAAAGCAGATTTGAGCACTTCGTTCGCTTATCAGGTAAATCCGATTGCCTTGAGGGTAGGAAATGACCGGATTGGCGGTTTTGTAGAAGCCGGATTAGGAAATAAAGGCTTCTTGACAGCTGGTGTAAGTTTGAAATTCTGATAATACGTATTGACGGAATCATGATAATGAGAGCCGATAGAAAGGACATATTCAAATCCCGGTTTCAGGAACATTATTCAAGGCTGTGCCGTATAGCCTATGGATATGTTTCTGACCAGGACGACGCGGAAGATATTGTGCAGGAACTGTTTATCAGCGTATGGAACAAACGACTGGATGACATGCCTGAGAAGGAGTTTGCTGCCTATATAACTACCTCCGTGAGAAACAGTTGCGTATCCTTTCTGCGGAAGCGTAAGGAAGATACGGTGTCGATAGATAATCATCCGGCTTCTACCAGTTGTATGCCGGATGAGACTCCTGAAGAAGGTAAGACGCTTCAGGATATATTGGACTCGGCATTGGAGACTCTTCCTCCCAGATGCAAGGACGTTTTTTTACTGGCCAAGCTTCAGGGATTGAAATATCGTGAAATAGCTGAGAAGTTGGAGGTGTCAGAGAAAACAGTAGAAAACCAGATGACAAAGGCTATCAAGCTGCTTCGTGCGTATGTGGCAGCGCATGGTGCGCTGTTAGTAACGGTGGCTGCCATTATTTTGTCCATTATTATAAATTGTGAATAAGACCATGAATAACAAGGAAGATATAGACCAACTGCTGGCCCGTTATTTTGCGGGTGAACCGCTAAGTCTTGTTCAGCAAAAGGAACTGGACACATGGATTGCGGCTCATCGACAGGAGTTTGAACAGATGCACAAGCTGATGCAGGCTCCGGTAAGGACTGCGGATGAAATTCATTTTGATGCGGATAAAGCCTGGGCCAAAATTGAGCCGCGTCTGGAAAACCGGACACGGGCAATGACATTCGAACGGAAGATGACCTTTTTCCTTTCCGTGGCAGCTTCGTTATTGGTGTTGCTGGGTATCGGTGCCTTTTATCTGTTCCGTGCACCGGCAGAAGAGGGCTTGTATTATGCCAATGCGGATAGAACAGTAAAGCAGATAGTTTTGCCCGACAGCTCAGAGGTGATTTTATATCCAGAGGCTACATTGTCTTATTATTTTTCGGATAAAGAAAAAGGAAGAATGACCACATTGAAAGGAAAGGCTTTCTTTCAGGTGAAAAAGATGCATGGAATTCCTTTTAGGGTGAAAACTGACTTTCTGGATATAGAAGTACTTGGAACTTCGTTTTTGGTAGATGTGGCACAGAAAGAAAAAGCCGGAGTGTTTGTTAAAACCGGAAAGGTGCGCGTGGAATCTGCTGAACATGAAGTGGTGATTCAAGCCAATGAAAAGGCGGAACTGAAAGGGGGTGTCTTGAAAGCAGATACGATTCTTCGTCCGCAAGATGTATTCGGCGTGGACGATTCGGTACTGATTTTTGAGCAGGCACCCATTACGGAAGTGGTGAAGGTGATTCGGGAAAAGACAGGTATACAGATTGATTTGGCCGAAGGGTTGGAGAAAAATCTGATTACGACCCGGATAAACAGCAATGAGCCGGACATAGCCGGAGAACTGGCTTTTCTTTGTGGATGTAAATGCGAGACATTGGTGAAAGGAAAACATTACAGGTTATATGAAAAGTAAATGGCTGCTTCTCTTGCTGTGGATGTGCATGGTTGCACGACCGGAAGCATGGGGGCAGGAAGTCAAATCAGCGAATACGGTAGCGGAAGAGTGGATACAAGTGAACTCCTCTTCCGCTACCGTATTGCAGTGGTTTGAATGGATTGAAAAAAGTACGGGAATCGTGCTTTCATATAATCCTGCACAGATGGAGTTAGGTGAGGTGCGTCGGATAGAGCCGGGAGGGAGAATGACGGTCGAAGAACTTTTGCATCGCATCCTCTTCGGTTATCAGGTGAAAATTGCTTTCGTACCTCCCCGCAAACTGGTGGTTCATGCACGGAAGATTGAAAGTTATGATGTCAGCGGTACGGTATCCGAAGTGGACAGCGAAGAACGTTTGTATGGTGCGGTCGTGACACTGGAGGATAAGGATGGAAAGCAATGGAATACCATTTCGAATGGAAAAGGAATTTTCCGCCTGCATGTACCCGAAGGAACATACACAGTGAAAACTTCTTACATGGGCTACACTCCGCAGGTGCAGTCGGTCCGGGTGACGAGAGACTGTTTTATCCGTACTCGTATGAAACCATTGTTGTTTGAGATAGAAGAAATTACCGTGGAGTCGGGTAAACGGGAAAATGAACTGGGAGAACTGACTCCGTCTAATTTGCTGGCTTTTAGTGGGGGAGACCTGTTCTCGCAGATATGGATTCTGCCGGGGGTGACTTCTTCATTGGCCGGACAGAATTTTATGGTCGATGGGGGCGGATACGATGAGAACTTGCTGTTGCTGGATGGCGTACCCGTGTTTCATCCCGGACATTTCAGTTCGCTTTTGCCCGTGTTCAACGGGGATGCCGTGAAGAATATGGTCTTTCATAAAGGTTTCTTTCCAACTCCTTTGGAGGGACGGATTTCGTCGGTTACGGAAGTTAATCTGAAAGAGGGAAATAAGAAGGAGCATGTGCGTACCTTGACGTTGGACATGCCGGCTGCATCCGTCATGCTTGAGGGGCCGATTATCAAGAATAAATTGTCGTACATGGTCGGGGCACGCAGAAGCTGGCTTGATTTTTTCGATAGTCTTTTGTCGGAAGAAAATCGTTTGAATCATTCCACTTATGATTACAATGCCAAGCTGTCGTATAATTTTTCTCCCGTTACTACCCTTAACTTCCTGGCATACGGGGCCCGGGATGATTATCATTTGCCTCTTCAGGAAAACGGTGAAAATGTGTCGGTACTGCGTTGGGACAATCAGGCCTATCAGCTCTCGTTTGCCACACAGAAGGGCAGATTGGGAAATTCGACAGCGGTATTTTATTCTGCCCATACTAACCGCGCTTATATGGGAGAGATAAAAGAGGATACGGACGGATATGTACATAGCGGTATCAAGTCGCTCAACGTGACGACGGACTTTAGTTATTCGCTGGAGAACCTCTATCATGCACGTTGGGGAGTGAAATATGCGTATGAAGTCTATGATTTGGTTTCGCAAGGTGAGGAGATGCGGGTACGGCATGAGCCGGTGAATCAGGTATCGGTTTATTATGACAACCTGTTGCGTATATCTCCGGAGTTCTCTGTGCAGGTGGGGGTACATGGGGTGGCCTATTGCCCACAGCATCATCGGTCGTATTATAGCATTCAGCCGCGTCTGTCGGTGAAATATTTCCCGTCGGAGAGAAATCTGCTTTATCTGAACTTTTCGAAGATGGAGCAGTTTTATCATTTCCTTCGTTTCGACAGCTTTTCTTTGCCTACAGACTTCAGAATGCCCAGCATTGACGGTTTCAAGCCTCGCTCTTCCGAGCATTATGAGATGGGATGGAAGCATTTTATGAATTCAGGACAGTGTGAAGTCTCTGTGTACTATAAAACGAGGCGGAATGTGCTGGCCTTGCGTCCGGACACATGGGTTGAAGATGAGGGATGGCAGAAATACTTGATGGTAGGTAATGGAGACAGTTATGGGGTGAAAGGATATTTATATCAGCGCTGGAAGCGTTGGAGTCTGCAACTGTCGTATGCTTACTCCCGAAGCCGGGAGTGGTTTGGTGAGTTGCCGGAAAAAGGGAAGGTGCCCTCTTTGTACGATGTTCCTCATCAGTTGGGAGGAGCCTTGTCGTATCAGTTGACGACTCATTCTTCTTTCTCTGTAGGAGGCATGCTGCGTTCCGGAAAAGTCCGGTTCTTGAATGAAGATTATGAGCCTTTGTCGGTAGAAGAATTTCGTGAAAAGCGTGAGCCGCTGAATTATCGGATGGATGTGGGCTATTCTTACCGGAAATCATTCGGCGATAAATTGCTCTTGCTTCGTTTGGGGGTATATAATGTCGTGGGAAACCCTTCCGAAGAAGATATTCTGAGTTTTTATTCCGTGCACTGGAGTGGCAACTGTTTGCCGTACGGAAGTCTCAGCTTTAAATTTTAAGGAAGAGTTGCCGTTGTATTCTTTGTTTTTTGTGCGCATATTCAAACGAGATTGATTATTTTTGCAGCATCTATTGATGAGACAATGAGTATAAAAGAGCTTCAAGAGGTATATGCCAAGCATCCTAATGTGGCAGGCTTGGCTTCTTTACGTAAAAATAAGGATATAAAGACTGTTTATTTGGAAGGTATGCACGGTTCGTGTGCTTCCTTGTTTGCTTCGGTATCGGTCAAGACGATGCCGGGAATTCATGTGTTTATACTGAACGATTTGGAGGAAGCCGGGTATTTTTACCATGACCTGGTGCAGGTGGACGGAGAGGCTGATGTCCTGTTTTTCCCGTCTTCTTACCGTCGTGCCATCAAATACGGACAGAAAGATGCAGCCAATGAAATTCTTCGCACGGAAGTGCTGAGCAGATTGGAGCAGAAGAAGCCGGTCACGGTAGTTACTTATCCGGAAGCTTTGGCGGAGAAAGTGGTTTCGCGGAAACGACTTTCGGATGCGATGCTGACCCTGAAAGTGGGACAGCAGGAAGATACGGTCAAACTGATGGAGACGCTTTCCAAGTATGGGTTTGAGCATGTGGACTATGTCTATGAGCCGGGACAGTTTGCCTTGCGCGGCAGCATTCTTGACGTGTATTCTTTTGCATCGGAATATCCTTACCGAATTGACTTTTTCGGAGATGAAATTGACAGTTTGCGTACGTTTGAAGTAGAAACTCAGTTGTCGAAAGAAAAGAAAGATTCTATCTGTATTGTACCTGAACTTTCAGGAACGGAAGGAGCGGATATCTGTTTTCTGGATTTCTTGGATAAGGACGCTACACTATGGGTAAAAGACTTGCTCTGGGTGCGCGAACGTATTCAGGCCGTACACGATGAGGCGGTTTCTCCTCAGGCGCTGAAAGCGTATGAAGGTGAGCAGACGGAACTGATGAATTTGTCAAAGAAACTGATTGACGGAGCCGAGTTCACGGTGCGTGCCCTTGAATTCTTCCGGGTAGATTTTGGACATAAGGCCTTAGGAACTCCGCAGGCACGCTTGTCGTTCGAGACTTCTGTACAACCAATTTTCCACAAGAATTTTGATTTGGTTGCAAGTTCTTTCACCGATTTCCTGCAACGGAAATATCGTCTGTATATCTGTTCGGACAGCATGAAGCAGACGGAACGTTTGAAAGATATTTTTAAGGAAAGAGGCGATGACATTACCTTTGAACCGGTAGACCGTACGTTGCATGAAGGGTTTGTGGACCATGCGTTGCGGGTTTGTGTGTTTACGGACCATCAGATTTTTGACCGATTCCATAAATACAACCTTCGCAGTGACAAGGCACGTAGTGGAAAAGTGGCATTGTCGCTCAAGGAACTGAACATGTTTGAACCGGGTGATTATGTGGTACATATCGACCACGGTATCGGGCGCTTTGCAGGCTTGGTGCGTATTCCGAACGGAAATACTACGCAGGAGGTCATCAAACTGGTGTATCAGAATGAGGATGTGGTGTTTGTATCCATTCATTCATTACATAAAATCTCCAAGTACAAAGGAAAAGAAGGAGAACAGCCCCGTATCAGTAAGCTGGGCACAGGAGCATGGGAAAAAATCAAGGAACGGACGAAGACGAAAATCAAGGATATTGCCCGTGATTTGATTAAACTTTATTCTCAGCGTAAACAGGAGAAAGGGTTTAAATATAGCCCGGACAGCTTTTTACAGCACGAACTGGAGGCCAGTTTCTTGTATGAAGATACTCCGGACCAGTTAAAGGCTACTCAGGAAGTAAAGGCGGATATGGAGAGTGATAAGCCGATGGACCGTCTCGTTTGTGGTGACGTGGGTTTTGGTAAGACGGAGGTCGCTATCCGTGCTGCATTTAAGGCAGTGACCGACAACAAGCAGGTAGCGGTGCTGGTGCCGACTACGGTACTGGCTTACCAGCACTTCCAGACTTTCAAGAAACGTCTGGAGGATATGCCTTGTAAGGTGGAATACCTGAGCCGGGCACGTACGGCAAAGGATACAAGCCGTATTCTGAAAGAGTTGGCCGACGGAAAAATCAATATCCTTATCGGTACGCATAAGATTATTGGCAAAAGTGTCAAATTTAAGGATTTGGGTCTGCTTATCATTGACGAGGAGCAGAAATTCGGTGTAAGCGTGAAAGAAAAGCTTCGTCAGCTGAAGGTCAATGTAGATACGCTGACATTGACGGCTACTCCTATTCCGCGTACCCTTCAGTTCTCTTTGATGGGGGCCAGAGACTTGTCGGTCATCCAGACACCTCCTCCAAACCGTTACCCCATTCAGACGGAAGTACATACATTCAATGAAGAAATTATATCCGAAGCCATCAATTTTGAAATGAGCCGTAACGGACAGGTTTTCTTTGTAAACAACCGTATTCAGAATCTGGTGGAACTGAAGGCGATGATTCTGCGGAATATACCTGATTGCCGGGTATGTATCGGGCACGGACAGATGCAACCGGAAGAGTTGGAAAAGATTATCTTCGACTTTGTCAATTATGATTATGATGTATTGTTGGCCACGACGATTATTGAGAGTGGAATTGACATCCCTAATGCCAACACCATCATTATCAATCAGGCACAGAATTTTGGATTGAGCGACTTGCACCAGATGCGCGGACGAGTGGGACGAGGCAATAAGAAAGCATTCTGCTATTTGCTGGCACCACCTTTGTCATCGCTTACACCGGAAGCCAGACGCCGTTTGCAGGCCATTGAGAATTTCAGCGATTTGGGCAGTGGCATTCACATTGCCATGCAGGATTTGGACATCCGTGGAGCTGGAAATATGTTGGGTGCAGAACAGAGTGGTTTTATTGCGGACTTGGGATATGAAACTTATCAGAAGATTCTGAATGAAGCGGTTACTGAACTGAAGAATGAGGAATTTGCTGATTTGTATGCCGAGGAAATCAAAGCGGGTGAAGAAAAAATCAGCGGAGAGGAGTTTGTGGATGAATGTACGGTGGAAAGTGACCTGGAGTTGCTCTTCCCGAATGAGTACATTCCGAGCAGCAGTGAGCGAATGTTGCTGTATCGTGAACTGGACAAACTTGAACTGGATAAGGATGTGGAAACCTTTAAGGCCAAGCTGGTTGACCGTTTCGGAAAAATACCGCCAGAAGGTGAAGAGTTGCTGCGTATTGTTCCGTTGAGACGTCTGGCCAAGCGTTTGGGCGTAGAAAAAGTGGTATTGAAGGCAGAACGGATGACGCTCTACTTTGTTAGCAACCTGGACAGTCCGTATTATCAGAGTGTGGCTTTTGGCAAGTTTATTGAATATATGGCCAAGAATCCTCGTTATTGCAATTTGAGAGAGCAGAACGGGCGTCGCAGCATGGTAGTATCGAAAGTGACAGATGTGAAGAGTGCAGTAAGCATCTTACAGGAAATTGTCAGCATCGAAGCAAAGTAGTTGGTTTCTCAAAGCAGTGACAAGGGGATTTCATTTCTGTTTCATGGGAAGTGTTTTCATGATTTTCCAAGTTACATAAGAGGGGATTAAGTGGAGTAATGGTGTAACTTCACGCTCAAAATTTGGAAAATATATGAAGAAAAGAGGATGGATTGTGCTGTTCCTGGCTTTTCCTTTGTGGATGCAGGGACAAAGTGCACGTGAGGAGATTGGAAAGAACCCGGCATTGGCTGCAGGAAAATATTATGCTTATCAGGCTCCGGAGGAGAAGTTGACTCCGGCTCCTGCAGGGTATGAACCTTTTTATATATCTATGTTTGCCCGGCATGGTTCCCGGTATCTTACAAAAGAGAAGAAATATGCCGCGCCGTTATCACTTCTTCTTGAAGCAGACGAGGAGGGAGTGTTGACTCCTGATGGAAAGCTTGTGCTGAAGGTGATAGCTTCTTTGGCCCAGGAGGCAGAAGGACGTTATGGAGAATTGACTCCGAAAGGAGCGCAGCAGCACCGGGAGCTGATAGACCGGATGTTTCACCGTTACCCGGAGGTGTTCAGTGACGGTACGCATGTGGATGCACGCTCCACATACAAGACTCGTGCTTTTCTTTCCATGGCTGCCGGATGTGTGGAACTGAAAGGCTTGAATCCTAAACTGAATGTTACGACACAGACCAGTGAAGCGGATGCTTATTATATAAAGTATAAGAATCCCTTGTATGAAGCACAGCATTTGGAGAATGTGGATTCCGTGTATCGTGCTGCCGACAGTGTGTATGTACATCCGGAACGATTGATGAAACAGATGTTCCGTGACTCTGTTTACGTGGAAAAGCATGTGGATGCCGTGAAGCTGATGATGGATTTGTTCGAACTTCATGGCATCAGTCAAAGTAGTTACAACCAACCGGATCTTTCTTTTTTATTTACTCCCGAAGAACAGTATGATTTGTGGCAGCGGAATAATTTTGAATGGTATTACGAAAAAGGTCCTTCTCCGTTGAGCGATGCGTGCATGTATAAGCTGGAACGAAATCTGCTGAATAATTTCATCGAAACAGCTGATACGGTAATTGCTTCCCGGAAAAATGCGCTGACATTACGTTACGGGCATGACACAAACCTGGCTCCGCTGGCTACGTTGATGGGGATAAATGCACTGCAAAAGGAAACTACCGATTGGAATAAGATAGCAGATACATATCGTACTTATCGTCTGATTCCGATGTGTGGCAATGTCCAGCTTATTTTCTATTGGAAACAGAACAGCCGGGATATTCTAGTGAAATTATTGCTGAATGAACGTGAAGTCACACTTCCTTTGCGGACGGATGTCTCACCTTATTATCATTGGAACGATGTAAGGGAATACTGGAAGCGGGTTGTAAAAGGAATTTCCCTTCCAGAAAGTAAAGATAAATAATCGCATTTGTAATATGTTTGTAAAAAGAGGTATTTGCGGGCTGGGCCTGAAAGTACCTCTTTTTTATTGTAAAGGATATTGCGTGTAAATGTAACACAATAGAAATCTCTATGCAATACCTATGAAAATCACACGGGATACTTTTGCAGCAAATAAGGAAAACAAATGAAATCTAAGATTGTATTGGTGTTATTATCACTGGTATCGACAGGATTGCAAGCTGGTGTGGTGAAAGGTAAAATTAAGGATGCACAGACTGGAGAGGAGATTATAGGTGCATCGGTGATTGTGAAGGAAGATCCTGGAAAAGGAACGGTAACCGGATTGGACGGAAGTTTTAATCTGTCGGTGAACAGAGACAAATATACGCTGGTCTGTTCTTATGTGGGCTATAAAAAATATGAAGTCAGCGTAGCAGCAGATAAGAAAGAGATTGTGATTCCTTTGAAGAGTGACGACGTCGCTCTGGATGAAGTGGTGGTGGTAGCTTCTAATCCGGGAAGAACTGAAGCAGGTGCAAGAGGTATCGAACGTCAGGCTATGAACGTGGTGAATGTGATGAGTGCGAAGGCGATAGAGCTTTCTCCGGATATTACGGTAGCCAACGTGATTCAGCGAATGTCTGGTGTGACAATTGAACGTAACAGTAGCGGTGAAGGACAGTATGCCATTCTTCGCGGTATGGATAAGCGTTACAACTATACATTGGTGAACGGAGTGAAAATTCCGAGTCCGGACAACAAGAACCGTTTTGTGCCGCTGGATATTTTCCCGTCAGAAATGTTGGACCGTTTGGAAGTAACCAAATCTTTGACCGCCAATATGGAAGGTGACGGAATCGGAGGAGCAGTCAATTTGATTATGAAGGATGCGCCTTCTGAACGTCAGTTTACGGCAAATCTGTCAACCGGTTACAATGCAATGTATTTTGACCGTGATTTTCAGTCGTTCAATCACGGAGCGATTGTGAAGAAATCTCCTTATGAGCAGATGGGCATGCCGGAAGACAGCCGTGTGACAATGGATAACTTTACGACAGATAATCTGCGGATGAAATGGAACAAACCATTGCCTGATTTGACTGCCGGATTATCTTACGGTGACCGCTTCTTTAACAATAAATTGGGTGTGATGTTGGCAGGTAGTTATCTGAATACGTATCGAGGAAAAGAAAGTCAGTTGTATTATCAGCCGGGAACAACCCACAATGGTATCGAATACCGAAATTATTCTTCTCAACAGACTCGTATCGGAGCTCATGCCAAATTGGATTATCATATCAATGCCAATCATAAACTGACCTGGTATAATGGATATATGGATATGAGAGAGGCAGAAGTACGTGACGGACATGACGACAAAGAAGGAGCCGTACGTATGAAGTGGAATCATCAGTATATTATCAATTCCACGCTGAAAGGTGAACATGCCTTTCTGGAAGGCGGTGTGCTTCGTTTGAATTGGTCGGCTGTACTTTCAAAGGCATACAGTGAAACACCGGATAATGCGGAAATCTTCTTGCTGGGTAACCACGTACAGACTTCTGGAGCAGCCATCCGTCGTTGGGAGCATAACTCCGATAAAGACAAGGCCGGATACCTTGATTTGATGTATAAGTTGAAACTGGATGGAGGTTCTGTATTCGATTTCTCGGTAGGAGGTATGTATCGCGATAAGAAACGTGACAGCTTCTTCAATGAATATACCTTTAACTCTGCTACGGGAGTGAAAGATCCCCAGTATCAGGGAGAGGACTGGAATAACTACGATGAAATCTTGTTTACTCCGCTTAAATACGGTAACATCAGTGATCCGTTAAACTATGATGCCACTGAAAAGATTGGTGCAGGATATGGAATGGTGAAATACACATACCAGAAATGGGAATTTATTGCAGGCATTCGTGTGGAACATACCAATCAAGGCTATACATTGAAGTTCCCTACAGAGAATACAGATCCTGAAGGAAACCAGAAATATACAGATGTATTGCCGAGTTTCCATGCAAAATACGGAGTACATAAAAACGCGAACCTGCGTTTCTCGTATGCTCGTTCCATCAACCGTCCCAGTTTCTTTGAAATTGTTCCTTACAGCATTATCAATGAAGATTATAAGGAAAAAGGAAATCCGGATTTGAAACATACGGTAGCCGATAACCTCGATTTGCGTTATGAATTCTTCCCGAAATCCTCTGAGCAGTTCATGGTAGGTATGTTCTACAAGAGACTGAAGAATCCGATTGAATACGGATTGCTGAACGAAGGACAGGATACCTATTATAAACCGATGAATTTTGGTAATGCGACCAACTTAGGAGTAGAAGTGGATGTAATGAAATATTTTAACTGGTTTGGAATAAAAGCCAATTATACCTACACGCATTCTTCCATTACGACCGAAAAGCGAATCATGGATGGAAATGATGTGAAGACCTGCACTCAGACCCGTCCGTTGTTTGGTCAGGCTGCCCATGTAGCAAATCTATCACTGTTGTTCAAAAGTACCAAATATGGCTGGGAAGGACAGATTGCCGGAAGTTATACCGGAAAGCGCTTGAGTGATATTTCTAACTGGTATGATGACGATATTTGGGAAGATGGTTATATGCAGCTGGATGCTTCCGTGGAAAAAAGCTTTAAGAACGGTATCAGCCTTTTTGCCAAGGCTTCTAATTTGCTGGATACTCCTTTGCTTCGCTTTATTCAGAATGGCCCTCGTACGGAGAATGTCAACTCTGAACGTAACAATGGCAATGTGATAGAACGTAAGGAATGGCACGGACAATCGTTTATGTTAGGAATCAGATACAAACTATAATAAAGAGATAAAGAACTATATTGACTAACATTTCTAAATTATTACAAAATGAAACTGAAAAATTATTTGTTGGCCGGAACGGCTCTGGTAGCATTGTCTTTTATGGCAGCTTGTACAGAAGAAGACCCGATTGCAAACGGGGATGGAACTGAGACTCCCGGAAACAATGACAATGGAAATAACGATGAAAATACTGATGGCGGAAATGGAGAAACCACAGGTGACATCATTGTCTGGCCTGCCGATACGATAGTAAATCTGACCAACCATTACACAGTGCCCGAAGGCAAAAGCCTTGTAATCAAGGAAGGTGTGAAAATCATTGTAAGTACAGCAGGAGTAGGAGCCAATCATGTTCCGGTAGAATTTACCGTAAATGGAAACTTGTATTGTGAAGGTACAGCTGAAAAACCTATCTTGTTCTCTGTTCCAGAAGATGAACGTACAAAGGAAAATATTTTTGCAGGTCTCTGGGGAGGTATTGTGGCTTCATCCACTTGTGAAGAAATGCTGATTGACCATACAATCATTGAATACACAGGAGGTCAGGTTGTGGAAGGTTCTCCTGCTGCTGCATCTGAAGTGTATACTGCTGGAGACGATGCCTATCCGCAGATTACCACCAATAACATCAATGGACATTATGTCATTACCAACTCTGTATTGCGCAACGGTTGGTCAGATGGTATTTATTTGATGGGTGGAAATGCCATTATCGCTAACAATGTGTTTGCTGCAAACGGATATGATGGTGCAGAAGCTGTGAACGTAAAAGCAGGATGTGTGGTCGATGTAGCTGGAAACGTCATGTTCAGCCCGAACACCAACGGCTTGAAACTCTCCAGCTCTGGTCAGAGTGACACACGTAATATGGCAAAAATCCAGGCATACAACAATACCATTATCAATGCAGGATGGCGTCGTGACGGTGAAAAAGGCGGTGGCGTGTATGTAGAAAAGAATGCTTTGGCCAATGTGTTCAATAACCTGATGGTAAACTGTAAGTTCAGAGCGATGACTCCTAGCTTTACGATTCCTAATGATCCGGAAGAAGGATACAATGATAAGTCGGTTATTGACTATAACTACTATGCTTCAGGTACACAGAAAAGTGACGTAGTATTTGCAGATGAATCAGGTGTGGCTTACTCTTGGGAAGGATATGCTTATGCGCATGAAGATTATAATGAAGGAGTGGTAGATGCACACAGTGTAATTACAAAGACACAGGCAGAATGTGCTACTAATGATCCGAAATTCGTAAACTATCCGATTAATGAAGTAGGTTTGACCGATTATGTATATCAGGACGCGTGGGATTTCCATGTACAGGCTGGCTCACCGGTACTGAGTGGTGCTTACAATGGTAATGATGCTGCTATGCAACCTTATTTCGCAGCAGGTCTGGAAGTAAATGGAGTGACTTATACCTCTCCGAAAGTGGAAGCTCGCTTCGGAGCATACGGTACAAAATAATAAAATCCTTTTCTAGGTTTTGTTAAGGCAGTTGTGAAACTGCATTTTTCCTTAGACGAATAAGTCCGGACAGCTGTGTTTCGGACTTATTTTTTGAAAATCTTCTGCAAAGGAGTTTTCCTGATTTTATTCAGAATTGGGATTTACTTTTGCAACAACAAACAAATAATTGATAAAACTAAAATGATTATGATCTCATTAAAAAGAATTTTCTGTACATGTTGTCTGCTTTTATCTGTATGGGCAGTTTTTGCACAAGGTCCTTCAGAATGGAAGGCATTAGAGAAACCCTTGAATTTTTATCTGGCAAATGATTTGGGCCGTAATGGATATTACGACCAGAAACCTATCGCCGAATTGATGGGGCAGATGGCAGAGAATGTAGATATTGAAGCAGTGGTAGCTGCCGGCGATGTGCATCACTTTGAAGGTGTACGCAGTGTAAACGATCCGTTGTGGATGACCAACTACGAATTGGTGTACAGCCATCCGGAACTGATGATTCCATGGTATCCTATATTGGGTAATCACGAATATCGTGGTAATACGCAGGCGGTTTTAGACTACAGTCAGGTGAGTGCCCGCTGGGAGATGCCGGCCCGTTATTACACAAAGGTGCTGGAGAACGATGATATTACGGTGCGCCTGGTAATGATTGACACAGCTCCTCTGTTGGATAAATACCGTAAGGATACGGAAAAGTATCCGGATGCATGCAAGCAAGATATGGACAAGCAGTTGGCATGGCTGGATTCTGTACTGACATCTGCCAAAGAAGACTGGGTGCTGGTTGTGGGTCACCATCCTATTTATGCGGATACAGACAAGAATGATTCGGAACGCCTGGATATGGAAAAACGAGTAGACAGTATTTTGCGCAAGCATAACAATGTAAATATGTATTTGTGCGGACATATCCATAACTTCCAGCATATACGCAAAGCAGGAAGCAAGATAGATTATGTAGTGAACACTTCCGCATCTTTAAGCCGCAAGGTAAAAGCTGTAGAAGGCACTGTGTTCTGTAGCGGAGAAACAGGTTTCTCTTTGATTTCTGCCGATAAGAAAGAATTGTGCCTGTATATGATTAATAAGGAAGGCAAAGTGTTGCATACAGTAAGACAGACCCGTTAATGTGGCTGTCTGCCTGTTTCCATTATTTTGCAAACTCGACTTTGCGTTATTGTTTTAAAATAGATAATCCTCTCCTCATTTTTAGGTATTTTTGAGGGAAAGAGTAGCAATTTGGCAAAAAAAGAGACATTCGTTGGAACGGTGTCTCTTTTTTTGCTATTTTTGCACAGTTTTTGGGGCATTTGTGCCGAATCGACTATGAGGGGCATGCAGATGCTCAGTTTATTGGACTATATGAGAATAGTCCGGCATCAAAAGAAATCATTATTAAAACATAAAGCATGATACACAAAGTATTAATCGCTAACCGTGGTGAAATTGCTGTGCGCGTGATGCGTTCTTGCCGTGAAATGGGTATCCGTACCGTAGCAGTTTTTTCCGAAGCCGACAGAACGGCTCGCCACGTACTTTATGCAGATGAGGCTTGCCTGATAGGTCCGGCAGCATCTCGCGAAAGTTATCTGAACATAGATAAAATTATCATGGCTGCAAAACGTCATGGAGTAGATGCTATTCATCCGGGATATGGCTTCTTGTCTGAAAATTCAGAATTTGCACGCCGTTGCCGTCAGGAAGGTATCATTTTTATTGGTCCGGATCCTGAAACGATGGATGCGATGGGTGACAAGATTTCTGCCCGTAAACACATGATTGCAGCTGGAGTGCCGGTCGTTCCGGGTACAGAACAGCCGTTGCAGAGTGTCGAAGAGGCTAAGGAAATCTGTAACAAAATCGGTTATCCGGTCATGCTGAAAGCTTCTATGGGAGGCGGTGGTAAAGGTATGCGTCTGATTCACAGCGAAGATGAAGTGGAAGAAGCATACAATACAGCCCGTTCTGAATCTATGTCTTCTTTTGGTGACGATACCGTTTATCTGGAAAAATTTGTGGAAGAACCGCATCATATCGAATTCCAGATTTTAGGAGATAATTTCGGAAATGCCGTACACCTGTTCGAGCGCGAATGTTCTATCCAACGTCGTAACCAGAAAATCGTAGAAGAAACTCCTTCTCCTTTCGTAACTCCTGAATTGCGTCAGAAAATGGGTGAGGCAGCTGTGGCTGCGGCTAAGGCTGTACACTATAAAGGAGCTGGTACGATTGAATTCCTGGTCGACAAGCACCGCAATTTCTACTTCCTGGAAATGAATACCCGTTTGCAGGTAGAACATCCTATTACAGAAGAAGTGGTAGGTGTAGACTTGGTAAAAGAACAGCTTCGTGTAGCCAATAATGAGCCGTTGCACTTCAAGCAGGAAGATTTGAAACAGCGCGGACATGCCATCGAATGTCGTATCTGTGCAGAAGATTCTGAAAACAACTTTATGCCTTCACCGGGTGTTATCCGTCAGTTGATGGAGCCGAATGGTATCGGTGTGCGTATCGATAGCTATGTGTATGAAAGCTACGAAATTCCTATCTACTATGACCCGATGATTGGTAAACTGATTGTATGGGCTACTACTCGTGAATTCGCCATCGAACGTATGCGTCGCGTGTTGTACGAATACAAGATCACCGGTTTGAAGACCAATATCGGTTACCTGCGTCACATCATGAACGTGCCCGATTTTGTAGAAGGACATTACAATACATTGTTCATCCCGAAACATCAGGACATGCTGCGTGAGTGGGCCGGACAGAAAGAAGAGGAAACTGAAAACATCGCCATGATTGCGGCTTACATTGACTACCTGATGAACCTGGAAGAAAACAAGTCAGCATCAAGCGACAACCGTCCTATCAGCCGCTGGCGTGAGTTTGGCCTGAAAAAAGGTGTGCTGAGAATCTAAGTATTTTGAATTAAAGTAGAAGATTATGGAAATACATATAGGAGACAGAGTTGCGGATGTGACATTGGTCAGCAAAGAAGGTAACAAGGTACAGTTGACCATTGACGGTGTTCCATACGATGTAGACATCGTGATGGCGGAAAATGGTAGCTGCTCCATTCTTCATGACGGAAAGTCGTACAATGCCGAACTGATTCGTAAGGAAGGTGGAAAAAGCTATACTGTAAATGCACATTATCAGTCATATAACATTGACATCATCGATTCACAGGCTAAATACTTGCGTATGCGCAAGGGTGGTGACGAGAAACAGCAGGATAAGATTGTTTCTCCGATGCCGGGTAAGGTAGTCAAGATTCCGGTGAAAGCAGGCGACCGTCTGCAGGCTGGCGACATCGTTGTAGTGATTGAAGCTATGAAGATGCAGAGCAACTACAAGGTAAACAGCGAATGCGTAGTGAAGGAAATCCTGGTAAACGAAGGAGATTCTGTCAACAGCAATCAGGTGATAATGACTTTGGATGTAATTAAAGAAGACGAACAATGACAACAGCAGAACAATATAAGAAATTTGAGGAGCTGGATAAGCTTGCTTCTCAGGGTGGTGGCGTAGAACGCGTGGAAAGACAGCACGCCAACGGTCACATGACAGCCCGCGAACGTATCGACATGTTGCTCGATAAGGGTACGTTCAATGAAATGGACAAGTTCGTAATCCATCACTGTACAGACTTCGGAATGGATAAGAATCACATTCCGGGTGACGGTATCGTATGTGGTTACGGTAAGATTGACGGACGTCTGGTGTACGTATATGCATACGATTTCACCGTATACGGCGGTACACTGAGTGCGACAGGTGCACAGAAGATTGTGAAAGTGCAGGAATTGGCATTGAAGAACGGTGCTCCGGTGATTGCCTTGAACGACTCAGGTGGTGCACGTATTCAGGAAGGTGTAGGCAGTATCTCAGGTTACGCTTCTATCTTCTACCAGAATACCATCGCTTCAGGTGTGATTCCGCAGATTTCGGCCATCTTAGGTCCTTGTGCAGGTGGTGCCTGCTACTCTCCGGCACTGACCGACTTCATCTTCATGGTGAAAGAAAAGAGCCACATGTTCATCACTGGTCCGGACGTAGTGAAGGCCGTGACACACGAAGAAGTGGACAAGGAAGAACTGGGTGGTGCTTATACCCACAGCAGCAAGAGCGGTGTAACTCACTTCCTTTGCGATACTGAAGAAGAAACTTTGATGAGCATCCGTGAACTGTTGAGCTTCCTTCCGTCTAACAACATGGAAGATGCGCCGATGATTCCTTGCACTGACGATATCCGCCGTGCAGAAGAGTCACTGATGACAGTCATTCCGGATGACCCGAATATGCCGTACGACATCAAGAACATCATCGAACCGGTAGTCGACAACCACTACTTCTTTGAAGTGATGCCTCACTTTGCCAAGAACATCGTGGTAGGATTTGCTCGCCTGGGCGGACGTTCTGTAGGTATCGTAGCCAACCAGCCTGCTTACCTGGCCGGTGTGCTCGACATCGATGCTTCTGACAAGGCTTCTCGCTTTATCCGTTTCTGCGACTGCTTCAATATTCCTATCGTTACTTTCGAAGACGTACCGGGCTTCTTGCCGGGATGCACACAGGAACACAACGGTATCATCCGTCACGGAGCGAAGATTGTGTATGCGTATGCAGAAGCTACAGTGCCTAAGATTACCGTAATTACCCGTAAGGCTTACGGTGGTGCTTACATCGTAATGAACAGTAAGCCTATCGGTGCCGATGTAAACTTCTCTTACCCGACAGCCGAAATCGCCGTAATGGGTGCCGACGGTGCTGTAAACATCCTGTACCGCAAGGCTACTCCGGAAGAAAAGGCGAAGGCAGTAGAAGAATACAAGGAAAAATTCTCTAATCCTTACCGTGCAGCCGAACAGGGTTACATCGATGAAATCATCCTTCCGAAGGATACTCGCTATAAACTGATTCAGGCATTGGAAATGACTCAGAACAAGAGCCAGAGCAATCCGCCGAAGAAACACGGTAACATGCCGCTGTAATCAGGTAGCAATTGTATAGATAATAAATAAGAAGAAGCGAAGAATTCCGCCGGTCATACGTGAGGAGTTCTTCGCTTTCTTGTATTGTGTTCACATTAGATTCTTTTTATATGAAGGAAGCATTCATAAAACTGCATCTTTCCATTCTCATCGCCGGAGGAACGGGGATTTTCGGAAAACTGATTTCCCTGAATGAAGGCCTGCTCGTGTGGTACCGTATGATGTTCGCCTCCGTAATGTTTTTCCTGCTGCTTTCGTTTCTGAAAAAGCTGCGGAAAGTGACCTTGGGCGATGTAACCAAGATTGGCTCTGTAGGATTGCTGTTGGCCTTGCACTGGATATTTTTCTATGGAAGTATCAAAGCCTCCAATGTATCCATCGGCGTGGTTTGTCTTTCGCTGATGAGCATCTTTACCGCCATCTTTGAGCCCCTCATCAATCGTCACCGCATTTCTTTGCGGGAGATTCTGTTCAGTCTGGTAGCCGTGCTGGGCATTGTGCTGATATTCCATTTTGACACCCGCTACCGGGTGGGTATCTGTATGGGAGTCATTTCGTCGGCTTTAGCTTCTCTGTTTACCATCGTCAACAAGAAGGTAGCCGTGAACTACACCTCCAGCACCATGCTGCTTTACGAGATGCTGGGCGGTTTCTTAGGGCTCTCCTGCATCTTGCCGGCCTATTTGCATTACTTCCCGGTGCCCTCTATTCTGCCCGGCGCCCAGGATTTGATTTACCTGCTTTGCCTGGCTTCAGTGTGTACCGTGGGACTTTATATCCTCCAGATTCAGGTACTGAAAGTCATATCCGCCTTTACGGTCAACTTGAGCTATAACCTGGAGCCTATATACAGCATCATCGGAGCCATGCTGATATTTCAGGAAGCCAAGGACCTGAACTTCAGCTTCTACTTAGGATTGGGACTGATTGTCCTGTCGGTCGTACTCCAGACCCTCAATGTGTTGTCGCAGCATCATAAGTTTATTCCTTCATTGTATGTAAAATGGAAACGTTAAAGAACCGTATCGTGAAACTGCTGGACACCCTGAACGAGCGGGTGTACGGCAAAGAAGAAGTCATGGCACTGGCGCTGCTTTCGGCTGTGGCAGGAGAGAGCATCTTTCTGCTGGGCCCTCCGGGAGTGGCCAAGAGTATGGTAGCCCGCCGGTTGAAACTGATGTTCCGTGGAGGAACAGCTTTCGAATACCTCATGTCGCGGTTCAGTACCCCCGACGAAATATTCGGTCCCGTATCCATCGCCCGGCTGAAAAACGAAGACACCTACGAACGCATGACCGAAGGCTATCTGCCCACCGCCACCGTCGTCTTCCTGGATGAAATCTGGAAAGCCGGTCCCGCCATACAGAATGCCCTTCTGACCGTCATCAATGAGAAAATCTTCCGCAACGGACAGTTTTCGGTACGGGTTCCCATGAAAGGACTGATTGCCGCATCGAACGAACTTCCGGCTTCAGGACAAGGACTGGAAGCACTGTACGACCGCTTCCTGGTGCGTAAGTTAGTGGGCGGTATTGAAGACCTGTCCGATTTCGACCGGATGATTTCCACGGCTGACGAAAGCGAACCGAAAATGGACGAGCATCTGGCTGTGAGCGACGAAGAATACCGCCATTGGCAGGAACAGATGAAATCTGTCGGCCTGCACTATTCCGTGCTGGAAGTCATCCATTCCCTTAAGGATAAATTAGAAGATTATAACCGCCAGCTGGAGAATGCCGATTCACCCTTCTCTGTGGCACTCTACGTGTCCGACCGTCGTTGGAAGAAAATCGTCCGTCTGCTGCGGGCCTCTGCCTTTCTGCAAGGAAACACCGAGGTACGCCTGTCCGACTGCCTGCTGATGGTACACTGCCTGTGGAACGAGACCAGCCAGATAGACTGGGTACGCGATGCCGTACTGACGGCAGTAGGCGAGAGCGTGCGTGGCTACGTACTGAACCTGTCGGGCATTGAAGCCGATTTGCAGGCCTTGAAGAAAGAACTCGACTCGGCAGGAGCCTTGCGCGAGCGGGCCGATGCCGGACTGCAGCTGGTCGATACATACTACTATCAGGTGGAACGCGTACGCCTGGCCGGACGACTGCTCCTCTTTGCGTCCGACTACCAGCAGCTGGACGACACTGGCAAACAGTTCTATCTGCATAAAGACAAATACAAGACCGATTGCTATGTACTGAAGAAATACGACCCCTCCATGCGCAACAAGGTATCCCCATCCAAAGTCTATACCCTGCGCCGTGGCCGTCGTTCAGTATTTATCAACGATTATGAATACCCCTTGCTGTGCACTCCCGACTGTGCGTCGCTGCCCGCCATGGAAGTACAGGCGCAGGAAGACATCCCCGCACGCTTCAGCCAGTTGGAACAACGGCTCAGCCATGCAGAAGCCCATTGCGGCGACTGGGTGAAAGAAGAAGCCGACTATTGCGCGAACCATCTGTTTGTCGGGAAAAGAGAGAAAGAAGCCATGAGCCGGATACTGGGCGAACCGTCGAAAGCCCTGTTCCGCTATCGGAACGAGTTGGAGGAAATGAAACATGCATACCGGAAAGAGAACGAGGAATATCCGTCTGAAAGACCTGAAGACAGCCTATTTGGAGCAACTTCGTGAGCGAAGCCGGGCGCGGATGGAAGAATACATTCAGGAGCGCACCGTGCTGGAAAGTGAACTGGAAGAATGCATCTGGGAATATTATCGCCAGACGGCTCCCTCCTTGCAGGAATTCTATTCGCGCTACACCCCCGAATGGGAAGTCTTCTACGAGCACGAAACCCTGCCGCCGACCGATTTTCTGATATTTTTGAAACGAATGGAAACAGCCTTCCGCAAACGCTACACCCTGGCCGAACTCGACGTATCCTATTACATCGGTCGCCTTTCCCGGCTTCCCGAGCGGAGCGAAGAACGGGCAGCCTTGCAGGAACTCTTCCTCGACAAGTGGCACCATCTGCTCACGGTCAAGGAATACGACTATCAGTATCAGCACCTCTTCCGTCTGTGCGAAGGATTTCAGATTTTAGATAAATCGTTCGGTCTGAAAACGGAAGGCGACATCCTGGGTTCGCGTGTGAAGTGGTTGTTGCGGAACCATCCGGAACTCTACCATAAAGTAGTCCCCTACGAAAAAGCCATGGAGCAGAACCGCCAGATACGTGAGCTGGTGCGCTGCCTGGGGAAGAACGTGGGTGGACGGAAAGAATGTTTCGATTCCTTGTCTGGACTTCAGGCCGACAGTCTGATTCGTCATGCCACCCAGAGCGATGTAGAAGGTGTGACCTTGGGCGATGACCTTAACAGTCTGTTGCCCGTGGAGTACTGTTACCTCACGGATGAGGTGCTACATCCCTTCTTCATGCAACGCTATGTGGAGAAACGCCTGCAGCAGTTTGATTCTTTTTCGCATGAAGACACTTCCAATCCCTCACCGGAAAAAAAGAAAGTCAGTTCACAGGGGCCTTATATCATTTGTGTAGATACCTCCGGCTCCATGAGAGAAGAGCGTGAACGGCTGGCCAAATCGGCCGTGCTGGCCATTGCCCGTCTGACGGAGGCTACTTCGCGGAAATGTTATGTCATCAATTTTTCGGAGGATATACAAACCTTGTTGATTCGTGACCTGAAAACCGATTTCCCGATGTTAGTGGATTTCCTGCAACGTCGTTTCGATGGAGGAACCGATGCGCGTCCAGCTTTTGCCGAAGCCCTGATGATGCTGCGCACCCACGGCTGGCAACGTGCCGACGTGGTGATGATTTCCGATTTTGAGATGCCCCCTCCCGATGACGCGTTGCTGGCCGACATTCACCGTGCCCGTTTGCGGGGTACTTCCTTCTATGCGCTGGTGTTCGGTTCTCATCCGGAAACGGACTACCTTCACGAGTGCGAAAAGTACTGGGATATGTATTAGTTTGAAAAATCATCTTGCTTTTCTTTTGTAAATATTGTTGAGTAAAAGATTTGAAATGCGGAATTCTGCTTTCTTTTTGAATAGTTGAATTTCGCATTTTTTCTTACCGTAGATTTTGTCACCCCTTTCAGAAGCCTTCTGGGAAGGGTGACTTTTGTGTAAAAATGAAGGTTTGAGCGAATTTAGGTAATCAAACACGAGAAAATCTGTGTGAAAAGCGAGATTTCGGGCGAAAATACCGAAGCGTTTGGAAAAAACTCCCAAAGAGCTTTTGGGAAAACTCTTTTACGTTTGGAGGAAAACGCAAGTGCGTTTGAATTCAAATGTACTTGCGTTTTTGGAAAGGTGTTTTTGGGTGTTCTGAGATGGGATGGAGAGTGAAGATTTTTGAGGACTTTCGCTTCTGGAATGAGATAAATTATAGATAAAATAAAAGTTTCTTTTTGTTTTGTGTATATCTGGATTTGGTAGATTTGTATTGTGTAATTGATTGTTTTGTGTGATAATGTTTGTATTTTGGCTGATTTTGTGTTCTTTGGAAATTGTAAGTAGGCGTTTTGCTGCAAAAAATGAGATAATGGGATTCAGGGTTGCTAAATTACAGAATTCTGATGTGGAAGAGTGTGATTTGACATTTTGTTATATTGATATTTTTGATTAAGTATTGGGACGAAAGATTAAAGTTCTCATGGCTATGAGATAGAATACTCCTTCAATGATTAACCTTATATACCTGATATTTTGGGGTGATTTTTAATTATATTGTTGATTATATTTGTATAATGTTGATAAACATATAATTATTTGTTGATATTTATATTGTAATTCATAAATTTGTAAACCAAGTATATAAAAAGGTTATGAATTACACAATTTCAATATGGCTGAAGAATGTGAGGAGAATGCGTGGATTTACTCTTGAAGAAGTAAGTCAACGTCTGAATGGAATGGTTACAAAGCAAGCTATTTCTAAATATGAAAGAGGGTTGATGAAACCTTCTCCTGTGGTCATGGATGCTTTGTGCAAGCTCTATCAGGCCTTTCCGGATTTTCTTTTGGGACGGAAACCCGTTGTCGCTTCTGATATATCTTTTCGTAGTAAAGAGCCTGTACCTCAAAAGGTGAAACAGCGCATTATTTCTGAAGTGCAGATATGGATGGGGCATTATTTGGCTTTGGAGAATCTTTTTGATGCTATGACAAGTTTTAAAAATCCTGTTCCAGGTCTGAATATAACAGATTTTGATGATATGGAAAACGTGGCTATGCAGGTCAGGCGTAAATGGGGACTTGGTAATGATGCTATCGCATCTGTATGTAGGATGCTTGAATTGGCCGGGGTAAAAGTACTTGAACTTGATATAGAGGAGGATGTAGATGGATTATGTGGCTGGATAAACAAAAAGACTCCATTTATCGTACTGAAGAAAAATAATGTAACAGTGGAGCGTAAGAGGTTTACTGCATTGCATGAACTTGCACATATCTTGTTTCCATTGCTTGAGACTATGGATTATAATAAGAAAGAGAGGATGTGCCATAGGTTTGCATCTGCTATTTTATTGCCTAAAGAAGTGGTATATACTTATGTAGGTCAAATTCGTGATAATCTTTCTGTTTCTGAACTTTCATCATTGCGTACTATGTATGGAGTGTCGGTGGCTGCAATTGTGCATCGTTTAAGGGATTTGTCTGTAATCAGCCTTGATTATTATAATCATATTTTTGATGATAGAATCAAGTATAATTTGCTTGAAGAGGGATGGGGAGCTTATCCTTTAGTTGATGAAGCTATGAAATATGCATCGCTTGTAAATAGAGCTGTGATTGAGGGGTATATGGAAGATGATGGACAGGTGCATATTGATGAGAAATACAAAATAGATTTGGGTGAGATTGAAATAATGTAACTTAACAATATAAATTATGGAAACATTTTCTGGGTTTACAAATTTGTACCCTTTGTCAAAGACATTGCGGTTTAGATTGATTCCTGTAGGGGAAACATTGAAACATTTTATTGATAGTGGAATATTGGAAGAAGACCAGCATAGGGCTGAGAGTTATGTGAAGGTAAAGGCTATTATTGATGACTATCATAGAGCTTATATTGAGAATTCTTTATCAGGCTTTGAATTACCTTTGGAAAGTACGGGTAAATTCAATTCTTTGGAGGAATATTATTTGTATCATAATATTCGCAATAAAACGGAAGAAATTCAGAACTTGTCATCCAAGGTCAGAACTAATCTGAGGAAACAAGTCGTGGTTCAACTAACTAAGAACGAAATATTTAAAAGAATTGATAAAAAAGAGCTGATTCAGAGTGATTTGATTGATTTTGTTAAAAATGAGCCTGATGCAAATGAGAAAATAGCACTAATCTCAGAATTTCGTAATTTTACTGTATACTTCAAAGGTTTTCATGAAAACCGTAGAAATATGTATTCAGATGAAGAAAAGTCCACGTCTATAGCCTTTCGTCTGATTCATGAGAATCTTCCCAAGTTTATTGATAATATGGAAGTGTTTGCAAAAATACAGAATACTTCTATCTCGGAGAATTTTGATGCTATACAGAAAGAACTTTGCCCGGAGTTGGTAACCCTTTGTGAAATGTTTAAGTTGGGGTATTTTAATAAGACTTTAAGTCAGAAACAAATAGATGCTTATAATACTGTTATAGGTGGTAAAACCACATCAGAAGGTAAAAAGATTAAAGGTCTTAATGAATATATTAATCTTTATAACCAGCAGCATAAGCAAGAGAAATTACCCAAGATGAAGCTTCTTTTCAAGCAGATTCTTAGTGATAGAGAAAGTGCGTCATGGCTGCCAGAGAAGTTTGAGAATGATAGTCAGGTTGTCGGTGCAATGGTGAATTTCTGGAATACTATTCATGATACAGTTCTTGCAGAAGGAGGGTTGAAAACGATTATTGCTTCATTGGGTAGTTATGGCCTTGAAGGTATTTTCCTAAAGAATGATTTGCAACTTACTGATATATCACAAAAGGCAACAGGTAGTTGGAGTAAAATATCTTCTGAGATAAAGCAAAAAATAGAGGTGATGAATCCTCAAAAGAAAAAAGAGTCTTATGAGAGTTATCAAGAACGTATAGATAAGCTATTCAAGTCTTATAAAAGTTTTTCTTTAGCTTTTATAAATGAGTGCCTTCGTGGTGAGTATAAGATTGAAGATTATTTTCTCAAGTTAGGGGCTGTGAATAGCAGTTCGTTACAGAAAGAAAATCATTTTTCGCATATTCTCAATACCTATACAGATGTGAAAGAGGTGATTGGCTTTTACTCTGAATCGACTGACACTAAATTAATACAAGATAATGATTCCATTCAAAAGATAAAACTGTTTCTTGATGCGGTGAAAGACTTACAGGCTTATGTAAAACCATTATTGGGTAATGGTGATGAAACCGGTAAGGATGAAAGATTTTATGGCGATTTAATTGAGTATTGGAGTCTGCTTGACTTGATTACTCCTTTATATAATATGGTTCGTAATTATGTTACTCAGAAGCCGTATTCTATAGATAAAATAAAAATAAATTTCCAGAATCCTACTTTATTGAATGGCTGGGACCTTAATAAAGAAACGGATAATACATCTGTAATATTGCGTCGTGATGGCAAATATTATCTGGCCATAATGAATAACAAATCCAGAAAAGTCTTTTTGAAATATCCATCAGGGACAGATAGAAATTGCTATGAGAAGATGGAGTATAAACTTTTACCAGGTGCTAATAAGATGCTACCTAAGGTCTTCTTTTCAAAATCAAGGATAAATGAATTCATGCCTAATGAGCGTTTGTTGTCAAATTATGAAAAGGGCACGCATAAAAAGTCGGGTACTTGTTTTAGTTTGGATGATTGTCATACTTTGATAGATTTCTTTAAGAAGTCTTTGGACAAACATGAGGATTGGAAAAACTTTGGCTTCAAGTTCTCTGATACTTCTACATATGAAGATATGAGTGGTTTTTATAAAGAAGTAGAGAATCAAGGTTATAAATTATCCTTTAAGCCGATTGATGCTACGTATGTGGATCAGCTTGTTGATGAAGGTAAGATTTTTCTGTTTCAGATTTATAACAAGGATTTTTCTGAGCATAGCAAAGGTACGCCTAATATGCATACCTTGTATTGGAAAATGTTGTTTGATGAAACAAATCTTGGGGATGTGGTATATAAACTAAATGGTGAGGCTGAAGTCTTTTTCCGTAAGGCAAGTATAAATGTATCACATCCAACTCATCCGGCTAACATACCCATAAAGAAAAAGAATCTTAAACATAAAGATGAAGAAAGAATTCTTAAATATGACTTGATTAAAGATAAGCGTTATACCGTCGACCAGTTCCAATTTCATGTGCCAATAACCATGAATTTCAAGGCGGATGGAAATGGAAATATAAACCAGAAAGCGATAGACTATTTACGTTCGGCATCAGATACTCATATAATAGGGATTGACCGTGGTGAACGAAACTTGTTATATCTTGTAGTGATTGATGGAAATGGAAAAATCTGTGAGCAATTCTCTTTAAATGAAATAGAAGTTGAATATAATGGTGAAAAGTATTCAACAAATTACCATGATTTGCTTAATGTCAAGGAGAATGAAAGAAAGCAGGCAAGACAGAGCTGGCAAAGTATAGCTAACATAAAAGACTTGAAAGAAGGCTATTTAAGTCAGGTTATTCATAAGATTTCTGAATTGATGGTCAAATATAATGCGATTGTGGTGCTTGAGGATTTGAACGCTGGATTTATGCGTGGCCGACAAAAGGTTGAAAAGCAGGTTTATCAGAAATTTGAAAAGAAACTCATTGAGAAGTTAAATTATCTCGTATTCAAGAAACAGTCTTTTGATTTGCCTGGTGGGCTTATGCATGCTTATCAGTTAGCTAATAAATTTGAGAGTTTTAATGCTTTAGGTAAACAAAGCGGATTTCTCTTTTATATCCCCGCCTGGAATACCAGTAAAATGGATCCGGTAACAGGTTTTGTAAATTTGTTTGATGTGAAGTATGAAAGTGTTGATAAGGCAAAAAGTTTTTTCAGTAAGTTCGATTCTATAAGGTATAATGTGGAAAGAGATATGTTTGAATGGAAATTCAATTATGGTGAATTCACGAAAAAAGCCGAAGGAACTAAAACTGATTGGACTGTTTGTTCCTACGGTAATAGAATTATCACCTTTAGAAATCCGGATAAAAATTCTCAATGGGATAATAAAGAAATAAATCTTACCGAAAATATTAAGCTGCTGTTTGAAAGGTTTGGCATCGACTTATCTTCAAATCTGAAAGATGAGATAATGCAACGTACAGAAAAAGAATTCTTTATCGAACTTATATCCCTATTTAAGCTTGTGTTACAGATGCGTAATAGTTGGACAGGTACTGATATAGATTATCTGGTATCACCTGTATGCAATGAAAACGGTGAATTTTTCGATAGCAGAAACGTAGATGAAACACTTCCGCAAAATGCGGACGCAAACGGAGCATATAACATTGCAAGAAAAGGAATGATACTTCTTGATAAGATTAAGAAAAGTAACGGTGAGAAGAAGCTTGCTCTATCTATAACTAATAGAGAATGGCTTTCATTTGCTCAAGGTTGTTGCAAAAATGGATGATTACATAGCTATATCATTACTGAATGACTTTATCTTTTGTCCGTATTCCATATACCTGCATAATGTGTATATGGAATCGGATGAAAGTCAGTATCATGCTGCTCCTCAAACAATGGGGCGTATTGCTCATAAAACGGTTGATGAAAAGAAGACAACTAATGGGAAAGGTGATTTGGTTTCTGTTTCTGTTTGTTCGGATGAGTTCAGAATTTTTGGAAAAATAGATTTGTATCGATATTCTTCTAAAACTCTTATTGAAAGAAAGTATCAACTGAAAAATATATTTCGTGGACAAATATATCAGCTATGGGCACAATATTATTGCTTGTGTGAAATGGGGATAAAGGTTGAGAAACTTGCTTTTTATGAAATATCTACGAACAAAATGATTCCAATACCGTTGCCTGGTGCTAATGATCGGGAAGAGTTTGTAAGTTTTCTATGTATGGCAAGGAAATATAATCCATCTTCTGATATAAATATTAATACAAATAAATGTCGGCATTGTATATACTGTAATCTTTGTGACAAAAATAGAATAGAAAATGTATACATTTAAAGATCTTGATGTCAAAACCGTTTTTGTGATTAATTGTATTGAGCATGAAAGAAGTCTTAGGGTAATGAATGGTGAATTGCTACTTGAAGAGAAAAACGGTGAGAAAAATAAAACATTGACTAAGATACCTTTTCAGAAATTATTAGCGTTATTTGTTATTGGACATTTAACGGTTACTACACCTTTACTGGAAAAATGTAAGAAATATAATGTAGCTCTTGCTGTGGTGAAACCTAATTTGCGTCCTGTATTTTATTGGGCAGATTATGCCGAAGCAAATTTCCTTTTGAGAAAGAAGCAATATGAATGCTCTGATAATGATATAACTATTGCTAAGCATATAGTTTGCAATAAAATTAAAAATCAGCTGACAGCATTGAATAAAACAAGGAAAAAAGATGATTTGACAATATTTGCCGTTGATACATGTAAAGCTGCTATTGACAGTATATGTGATATTTCGGACTATAATAAATTGCTGGGATTGGAAGGGCTGGTTTCAAAAACATTCTTCAAAGCATATTATAATGCTCTCGGGTGGAATAAAAGATTGCCAAGAACGAAAATGGATATACTTAATGTAACATTAGATATAGGATATTCTATTTTGTTCAATTTCATAGAGTGTTTTGTAAGGATGTTTGGTTTTGATTTGTATAAAGGAGTATATCATAGATCTTGGTTTAAGCGTAAATCTTTGGTTTGCGATTTGATGGAACCATTCAGGTGTATTATAGATCATACCATATTATTGGCTTTTAATCGAAATCAGTTTAAAAAATCCGATTTTGTATTATTGAAGTCAGAATATCATTTGAAGAATGAATGTTGTGCTGAATATTATAAATTATTTTATTCTACTCTTATTAGCTATAAAATGGATGTGTTCAGATACATACAATCTTATTATCGATTTTTTATGCAGAGAAAATCAGAAACAGAGTTCCCTTTATTTAAATATTAATGGTAATAGTTAGTTATGACATATCGGATGACCTTATCCGCTCTCGGTTTCAGAGAATGCTGACTAAAAATGGTGCAATTCGTTTGCAATATTCAGTTTATGAGGTTGTTAATACAAAGAGGGTGATTGAGAATATAAAATTAAAGATTGTCGCGTATTCCAAACATTTTAGTGCAGATGATAGTGTGGTCATTTTTGAGATAAATAAGGATGCTTTGGTAAAATACGGGAATGCTATTCATCGCGATACTGATATAGTTTTCTTCTAATAATTATAGGCATTACAAACCTAAGTCTTCTATATCAGTAACAGAGTTGGTAATATGCTGATTTACAATGCGTCTATTGAATTCTATAGATTAAGGTGGGGAAATATTCCGATAAAAATATAGGCTTATTTATTTGATTATTAATAAAAAATATGGATATTTGCATAGTAAGAGTCTATATGACTAAGTAATTTCTACTATGTGTAGATGCTAGTTCACTAATAAGAGGAATACCTCTGTCTATATGACTAAGTAATTTCTACTATGTGTAGATAGTGGTAAAGTGAATAAGGAGTGATGCAGGTCTATATGACTAAGTAATTTCTACTATGTGTAGATAGAGCTGCAAGGATATTGTTATATGTATGTCTATATGACTAAGTAATTTCTACTATGTGTAGATGGAAGGTTATTGGGACAGTACGTATGAGTCTATATGACTAAGTAATTTCTACTATGTGTAGATATGACCGATTATTACGATGTAGGCTTTGTCTATATGACTAAGTAATTTCTACTATGTGTAGATAGTACAAAGAGAAAGAACGCAGTGGCTTGTCTATATGACTAAGTAATTTCTACTATGTGTAGATCAGAGAGCGTTTCTTCGTCAACGGAAGAAGTCTATATGACTAAGTAATTTCTACTATGTGTAGATTATCGTAAATATGGGAATAATGCAGATGGGTCTATATGACTAAGTAATTTCTACTATGTGTAGATAACGCTATCAATAAAAACCGGAATCTACATAAGGTTTAATTGCCTCATGTACTTGGCTATACACCGAAGTCATTCCTATACATTCTAAAAAGAAGATACTCATCAGGAGTCTTCTGACTGCGTTTTTGGCTCTTTGGGATTTCATGATGTTTTTTGTGTGCTTGTGTTATGATTGGTACTTTCTTGTCTGGTCTTCGAACATAGTGGTTTGTTTTTACAAAGGTAAAAAAAATATGTGTTCTGACATATTATATAAGAAAGTTTGCCAATGGATACCCAGGCATTTCTGAATGTTAAGTGAAATGCCCGGGGAATTAAGCTCATAAACTCTTTTATTCCGCATTCTTTTTCAGCCATTCCTGTCGGCGAAGGTCAGGAAGGTGTTTCACTTTGAAATGTTCGAAAGTTGCATTGAAGCCGTTTCCGTCGGGGCTGGCTGCCATGAGACCTACGTGTACGGGAGTGTTGTCCTGAAGCCAGGCATTTCGCATCATGACGTATTCCTTGTCGTCGAACGAATAGAATATTTCCACGGCATCCAGTCGTCTTACCGCTTTAATCCATACGTAAGGAACCGGCTTGTCCAGTGCGATGACGCTCCAGTCGGAGGTCTTGTGGGTGACTACGGTGCTCAGGTTGAATTTCCCGTCTACAAACTCAATGCCTGTCTTGATGTAGTTCTCGTGGTCAATGCGTAGCATCAGGCCGGCCTGGTCGAAACGGGTTTTATAGTCTCCGGTAACTTTTACCTTGACTTCAAATTCGCCTCCGTAAGTTGCGTAATAGAACGGGGCGTCATCTACGGTAAAACCATAGTGTGAAATTCGCCAGTAGTCACTCTGTGGGGTGACGTACATGGTCAGTGCCTGGTTTTCTATTTTCCATTGTTCGGGTTCGTTGAACCATTGCATTTTTTCCAGTGACTGGGCCATTCCGCATTGCAGGGATGCCCAGAGGGCCATACCTGCTATAAGTTGTTTTTTCATATCTGATAATTTAATTACGATTCCTTTGATATATTTGCTGATAAAATCCGTCGGGAAATTATCTTTGCAAATGTAAGATGCCGGAAAAGAATCTGCAATGATTATTAATAACCATTTTCGTATGAATATAGTCGATGAACTGAACAATGAGTTTTCGAAACAGAAATCGCTTTACAAGGTAGGGCAACAGCCTGTGGCAGAACTGGAAAAATACAAGCAAATTGCCATGGGCTATGCGGAAATGGAAAATGCGGTATCTGTGCTGAGTGATATGCATACGAATGTGAGTTACGTGTACTATGGGCGCTTTTCTCAGGTGTTTGGTTGGTATCGTGAGAATGGCACGGAAGAGAAAATAGATTCTATTTGGGAGGAAAAGATTTTGAAGCAGATTCATCCCGATGATTTGCATGACAAGTATTTGCAGGAGCTTCGTTTCTTTCACTTTGTGCGACGTCAGCCCAAGACAAAGCGGACTGATTTTTATCTGGCCAATAAGTTGCGTATAAAGGATGCGCAGGGAAACTATCAGTTTGTGCTGCATCGGTTGTTTTATGTTCCTTCTCCTATAGGGAATAGTTTGTGGCTGGCATTATGCGTGTATACTCCATGGTTATTCGGCTTTTCCGGCAAGAGCAGGGTCGTTCATTCGGTTACCGGAGAGATGATGGAATTAGGCGGTCAAGAGGATGCACAAATCTTGTCGGACAGAGAGAAACAAATTCTCCGGTTGATAGATAAGGGATTGATGAGCAAGGAGATTGCCAGCCAGCTTTCTATCAGTGTGCACACGGTCAGCCGGCACCGTCAGGAGATTTTGAGCAAGCTTCAGGTGAAAAGCTCCATTGAAGCATGTAGGGTAGCGAAGGAGTTGGGTATTTTGTAGAGTAATAGCCTGGCAAAAAATCATTGTTTGCCATAGAGGTTTCTGGCATTTTTCTGTAAATTTGTAAAGATAAGCATTGGCTTTATTCTGTACTTTTAAGTTAACACTAAACCTAAGTAATAAGTAATGAAAAAAATCTTGTTTTTATCGGTACTGCTTGCATGCGGGCCAGCCTGTTTTTCTCAGCAGGCAGAAAAGTTTCCACTGGGAGATTATGTAGAACTGACCGATATGAAGCCGCACGACGGGGAAGAGGTGTGGAGCAAAATGATTGCTCCGGTTCGGTTTTGTTGGGGAACGACGGATGTGCGTTACAAGAAACTGAATGTGCCCGACGTGAAAACGACTGGTACGCTCCGGCTGAAGGCCTGGAAGGGAGAGCGTGTGAATGCACAGGCGGTGCTTTGGACGCAGAAAGAACTGGAAGGAGCGGAAATTGCTGTCAGTGAATTGAAGAACGGTTCTTCGGTAATTCCCGACTCGGCTGTGAATACGTATTTTGTACGTTATGTAATGACGGATGAATTGAACAAGGATGGAAGCGGAGGTTGTGGTCCTCGTGAGAACAAGGCAGAATGGGATTCTTCCATGGTGGCTGATGTGCTTGACATTGTGCGGGTACGCGAAGTTCAGGCGCGCAGCACACAACCGGTGTGGCTGAATGTATGGGTGCCTGCTGATGCACGCCCCGGAAAATATAAAGGTACGCTGACGGTATCTGGAAAGAATTTTGAAGCCATGAAACTGCCGTTTGAAATCGAGGTGGTGAACCGCACGTTGCCGGAGCCACAGAAATGGGCGTTTCACCTGGACTTGTGGCAGAATCCGTATGCCGTGGCGCGTTACTATCAGGTGCCGTTGTGGAGCAAGGAGCATTTTGACGCCATGCGTCCTATCATGAAGATGCTGGCCAATGTGGGACAGCGGGCCATTACTGCCAGCATCATGCACAAGCCGTGGGCTGGACAGACGGAGGACCATTACGACAGCATGATTTTCCGGATGAAGAAACTGGACGGTACGTGGGTGTACGATTATACGGTGTTCGACAAGTGGGTGGAATTCATGATGAACGAAGTGGGTATCAAGGATTTGATTAGCTGCTATACGATGATTCCATGGGCGTTGAGCTTTGATTATTTTGATCAGGCTACCAACCGCGTGCAGTTTATCAAGGCTGCTCCGGGTGAGGAAGCCTACGCTGAATACTGGGGTACGTTCCTGAAAGATTTTTCCCGTCACTTGCGTGAGAAGGGGTGGTTTGAAAAGACGGCTATTTCTATGGACGAGCGTCCGATGGAGGCCATGCGTGAAGCCATTAAGGTGATTAAGGCGGCCGATCCGGAATTCAAGATTACATTGGCCGGTAATTATCATGAGGAGATTCAGGGAGATTTGTATTATCTGAGTATCCCTTATGGCAATCAGTTCCCGGAAGAGGTAAAGGCAGAACGTGAACGGAAAGGACAAATCAGTACGGTGTATACTTGCTGTACGGAGGCTTTTCCAAATACATTTACTTTCTCTGAACCTGCAGAAGCGGCCTGGACGGTGCTTCATGCGGTGGCTGGAGGATATGACGGTTATCTTCGCTGGGCAGTAAACAGCTGGCCGATGGATCCGCTGCGTGATTCACGTTTCCGTACGTGGGCAGCCGGTGATACGTACAGCATCTATCCTGGTCCGCGTAGCAGTATCCGTTTCGAGCGTCTGGTGGAAGGTTTGCAGGATTGTGAGAAAATCCATATCCTTCGGGAAGAACTGGCAGCTAAGGGAGCAAACGGAAAGTTGAAGAAGCTGAATGCCAAACTGTCGGAATTTACTCCGGAAGGTTGGATAAAGACGAATAAGAAGTCGCCTGCCCTGATGGTGAGTGAGCTGAATGCCTTGCTCAATGAGATGTAAAAGATGCATCTGCAGGAAATAAAAAAGTCCGGTCGCAATGGCCGGACTTTTTAGTATGATAAAATCAAATGAGTATTTATTTCTTTGTGCTAGGAGTGTAACGTGCGTTCAAGCCGTCAACGATTTCCTGTGTGATATCCAATGACTTGTCTGCAAACAACAGGTTGTCCAACTGAGTGTTGCTGATGATCAGGCTGTAGCCTTTTTTCTGGTTGTATACTTTCAAGAATGAGTTGATAGAATCACGAAGCTGCAGGCTGTTCTTCTGGTTTTCAGCTTGGAGGTCAGCATAAAGCTTTTCCTGCAACTGCTGCAAGTCACGCTGTTTCTGCAACAGACGTGCGTTTTCCTGTTCTGCACGTTCGCGGCTGGCAAAACCGTTGTTTTCCAGTTTACGCTGGAATTCTCTCATTTCGCCGTCCAGTTCTTTTGCTTTCTCATTCAATGTCGTACGGATGTTTTCTTCCTTCTGAATCATCAGTTCGTTCAGGTCATTCCAGTAGCGATATTTAGTGAGCAGCGAATCAACTTCTACGTAGGCAATCTTCATATTTGTACCTGCTACTGCCGGAGCAGAAGCTTCAGTAGAAGTTCCCTTGTTGTCTGTGCATTGTGCAAACAGGAATACTACGGCAAGAGCCAGGAGTCCTTTCAAAACATTCATTTTTTTCATAATGATATTGATATCGTTTTTTAGTTAATTATTAGCTTCATTGTTCTGCTGCTGCCGACTGTCTTTCAGGAATGGCGTGAGGATTGATGCGCTGGGCTTCACGGTCTTGCGATTGTACGCATCCGATGCCTCTTTTTCGCATGGCCTTGCTTCCGCTGACATGTGTGTTAGGGAAGCGTCCATTCTTCTTGAAAAGTATTTTCACCGATAATAGCGCTATGCAGATAGCAACTATTAACAAAGTTATCAGGATAGTCTTAAGCATTTCTATTAATTTTGTGGTGCAAAGATATAGTTTTTGTCACGATTCCTCAGGGTTTTGTCTTTAAAAAAGCCTTTTATGTGAGGAAAAACGCTGTATTTAACTTTTGTTTGCATCTAATTTTTAATCGTTTATTGAAATACTTTTATGGAAAAGAAAGATTTGAAGCCGGCATCGGTTTTTCATTATTTTGAAGAAATCTGCCGTGTGCCGCGTCCTTCCAAGAAGGAAGAAAAAATCAGAAATTATCTGGTGGACTTTGCAAAAGCCCATGCGCTGGAATATAAAGTGGATGAGGCTGGAAATGTCTTGATTTGCAAACCGGCTACCGCTGGTATGGAAAATCTGAAAAAAGTGGTGTTGCAGTCGCACATGGACATGGTATGCGAGAAAAATAACCAGACAGTACATAATTTTGAAACAGACCCGATTGAAACTTACATTGACGGGGAGTGGTTGAAAGCGAAAGGTACCACACTGGGGGCTGACAACGGTATCGGTATGGCGACTGAACTGGCTGTGCTGGCTGCAGATGATATTCAGCACGGACCGTTGGAGTGCTTGTTCACCGTAGATGAGGAAACGGGACTGACCGGAGCATTTGCCTTGAAAGAAGGTTTCATGAGCGGCGATATTCTGATAAACCTGGATTCGGAAGATGAAGGAGAATTGTTTATCGGCTGTGCCGGAGGTGCTGGTACCACAGCTGAATTCCCTTGCCCGATGACAGCAGCTCCTGAAGGTTATTTCTTCTTCCGTGTGGCAGTTAAAGGATTGACCGGCGGACACTCTGGTGACGACATCAATAAGAACCGTGCCAATGCCAACAAGTTGCTCGACCGTTTCCTGGTAATCTTGATGAAGCAGTATGATTTGCGTCTGAGCCACATTGACGGAGGTAACTTGCACAATGCCATTCCGAGAGAAGCCCATGCCGTTTGTGCCGTGCCGATGGCTGATAAAGAAAATGTACGGGTGGCATTGAATATATTCCTGGCTGAGGTAGAGAATGAATTTGCAGTGACAGAACCGAATCTGACCATGGAACTGGAGTCGGAAACTCCTTGTGCGGAGGTGATGGAGAAAGAAGCCATGGCACGTTTTCTGCATTCACTGTATGCCGTGCATCACGGAGTGTATGCCATGAGTCAGGATATGGAAGGCTTGGTGGAGACTTCTTCTAACTTGGCTTCGGTGAAGATGCGCGACGGCAAGATTGTGGTAGTGACCAGTCAGCGTAGTTCTATCCTTTCTTCTCGCAAGGATATGTCGCAGATGGTACGTTCTGCATTTGAACTGGGTGGAGCTACTTGTGTGACCGGTGACGGTTATCCGGGATGGAAACCGAATCCGTCGTCTGCTATTCTGAAGGTGGCTGTAGAAAGCTACAAACGTTTGTTTGGAGTGGAACCGAAAGTGAAAGCGATTCATGCCGGACTGGAATGTGGATTATTCCTGGAGAAATATCCGTCATTGGATATGGTTTCTTTCGGACCGACGCTGCGTGGCGTGCACTCACCGGATGAACGCATGCTGATTCCTACGGTGGACAAGTTCTGGCGTCATCTGCTGGATGTGCTGGTAAATATTCCGGCTCGTTCATGAAAAAATTAATTTATAGCTTGCTATGGGTTGTGTGCGGCATGAGTGCCGCACCGGCTCAGGCACAGCATGCGTTCCGGGTGATGGAGTACAACGTGGAAAACTTGTTTGACTGTCGTCACGATTCTTTAAAGCAGGATACAGAGTTTTTGCCGGGGAGTGTACGGAATTGGACGTACCGTCGCTTTCAGGATAAGGTGAACAAGATTGGAAAGGTGATACTGGCAGCAGGAAAGGAACAGGTGCCCGATTTGGTGGGCTTGTGTGAGGTGGAAAATGACTATTGCCTGAAAAGTTTGACCCGTTATTCTCCGCTTCGTGAGGCGGGTTATAAGTATGTCATGACCAGCTCGCCTGATGAGCGTGGCATCGATGTGGCTCTGTTGTATCAGCCAGTCTCGTTCCGGTTGCTCGCTTCACAGAAAATTCGTATCCCGTCAGATTCATTGGGTATGCGTCCTACGCGGGATGTGCTGTATGTATCGGGACGTGTGGTAAGCGGAGATACGCTGGATGTCTTTGTCTGTCATCTTCCCTCGCGTGTGGGAGGTGCAAAGAAAACAGATCCCTATCGTTTGTGGGTGGCCCGCAGAATCCGTCAGGCTGCTGATTCGGTCATGGCTGAACGGCAGAATCCCCGTCTTGTCATTATGGGGGACTTTAATGATTATCCTGACGGGAAATCGTTACAGGAAGGGCTTCGGGTGTCTGCTTTGGCTGAACAGCCGGAATCACGTGCCTTGTATAATCTGATGGATAACCAGCAGGGAGGTACCTATCGCTATAAAGGAGAGTGGGGGGTACTGGATCAGATGGTGGTGAACGGTGGTCTGTTGCAGCCGGATGTCCGTACAAGGGCTTCAAAAGAAAAAGCTTCTATCTTGCGTTTTCCTTTTTTGTTGGAAGAAGATAATGTGTATGGAGGGGATACGCCTTTCCGCACCTATAAAGGAATGCGGTATCACGGAGGATATAGCGATCATCTTCCGGTGCTGCTGGAACTGATAGTGGAAGAATAAGAGGTGAAATATTATAAATATGTAATTCTGCAGAGGCAGGGATAGGTAGCTGAGTAAAAACATGTATATTTACTGGCAAACTAAAATCTAGGCTTATGAAAAAATCATTGTTTCTTATGCTTGCCGGCATATTGTTGTTTTTACTTTCTTGCAGTAAAGAGGAGGTACGGCCCTTACTAAACCCACAAACGGAATTGGGAGATTCTTGTTTTTATAGTTCTGATTATGAATTGCAATGGAACGGAGAAGCATTAGGTGGTAAAGACTCCTGGGCTCACCCGAAAGTAAAGTTCACTACCATAAATTCTGATTCTACAAAGCTGAAACTGATAATTTCTTCTTTGAATGCAGACGAGATTGATTTGGTAGTAGATGTGGTTCCGGGCGTGTCTGAAATCACTTTTTCCGGGAAGTCTTCTCGGAAACCGTATGACTTGGAGGTAGAAGGACGCTTTGTACCGGATGATAAAGGCAAAAAATTGTTCTTGAATTGTCATTATCAGATAAATGACTTTTGTATTGAAGTGGATATGCCTTATGATTTCCGTTTTGGCGAAGATTGCTTGTCTTTGTTCGTTTGGAGGGGAGGTGATATAGAATGGAACGGGAATACATGGGAGAAATCGGAACTGGTGCGGGATGTGCTGCGTAAGATAGGGCAGAGAGTGGCTCAACACACAGAAATGATGCGGGTGATATTTCATGCAGATGCTTCGCTGGATATACTGGTAAAACGGGTCGGAGAGTCTGATTTTGTGCGGTTTGCTACCTTGAAATATGATATTTCCGGGAAATACCAGAATCGTATGGACTGGATTTTTACTAAGGAACAGGCTCGGTATGTGGAAACAGAACTGATTGGGGAACCCCCAGTGTGTGCGGTTCTTCTTGCAGATTTCTTTCTTGATGGAAGATATTTTTTGCCCATGTTCTTTAAAAGAGGAGCCAGTCCTGGTGAGTTATATCTGAATATAGCTAATCCTTATCGTTTAATTGCAGTGTCACGCTACGTGCAGACGAAAGGCGTGGAAGGGCTTTCGGAGAAGGATACAGAGGAGATGCAATTGTTTTTCCAGATTATTCAGGAGAATGATGCCTGGCAAAAAGATGCTGAATGGTTGTATCTGTTATGTACTGAAAAAAGATAGTTGCTATAAAGCCCTCATTCCTTTTGGGAAAATGAGGGCTCTATTTTTTATTTATTATATTGCTGGTGGAATTCCACTACGGCTTCTATTCCTTTTCTGAAAATATCAAGTGAGAAGTTCTCATTCGGGGAGTGGATGGCATCGCTTTCCAGTCCGAATCCCATCAGAATGGTTTTAATACCCAGAATCTGTTCGAAATCGCTGATGATAGGAATACTTCCTCCACGACGTACAGCCAGTGGCTTTTTGCCGAAAGCTTTTTCAAATCCTTTTTCTGCAGCTTGATAAGCCAGATGGTCAATCGGGCACACATAGCCTTCACCTCCATGCAGAGGAGTGACTTTCACTTGTACATAGTCGGGTGCCTGCTGAGTGAGGTAGTCTACAAACAGCTGGGAGATTTTTTCATGCTGCTGGTGAGGGACCAGACGGCTGGAAACTTTGGCGTAGGCTTTAGAAGGCAATACTGTCTTGGAACCTTCGCCTGTATATCCTCCCCAAATGCCGCATACATCGAATGACGGGCGGCAGCTGTTACGTTCCAATGTAGAATAACCTTTTTCGCCTTTCAGGGCTTTCACTCCGATGGCTTCCATGTATTTTTTCTCGTCGAACGGAATCTGGGCAATCATTTCGCGCTCAGCAGCCGGTACTTCTTCTACGTCATCGTAGAAATGAGGAACGGTAATACGTCCGTCCGCATCGATGACTTTTGAAAGTAAATCGCAGAGCACGTTGATAGGGTTGGCCACTGCACCACCGAAATGTCCGGAGTGAAGGTCACGGTTCGGGCCGGTTACTTCAATTTCCCAGTAAGCCAGTCCTCTTAGTCCGGTAGTGAGGGACGGCAGGTCGGCCCCTAACATGCTGGTGTCGGACACTAAGATCACATCGGCTTTCAACAGCTCCTTGTGTGCTTTCAGGAAAGCATTCAGGCTGGGCGAACCGATTTCTTCTTCACCTTCAAAAATGAATTTCACATTGTGGCGGAGCAACCCTTCACGTACGAGGTATTCAAAAGCCTTGACTTGAATCATGGACTGTCCTTTATCATCGTCGGCACCGCGTGCCCAGATGCGACCGTCACGAACTTCCGGTTCGAAAGGCTGGCTTTTCCATAATTCCAACGGTTCGGCCGGCATGACGTCATAATGTGCATAGACCAGTACGGTAGGAGCATCGGGACTGACACGCTTTTCGGCATAGACTAACGGATGTCCTTCTGAGGGCATGACCATTGCTTCATCGGCCCCTGCTTCGAGCAGTAGCTGACGCCATCGTTCCGCGCAGGCCAGCATGTCGTCCTTATGCGCAGGAAGCGCACTGATACTGGGAATGCGGATAAGGCTGAACAGTTCGTTCAGGAACCGTTCTTCATTTTCTTGGATGTATTGTTTGATTTCCATGGTATTTTTATTTACAGATGTGTAGTTTTATTAAGCAGATAATAATCGAGTATCGTCATGGCTGCCATAGCTTCCACAATGGGGACTGCGCGAGGTAACACACAAGGGTCGTGACGTCCGCGGGCTTTCAGAATGGTTTCGTTGCCATGGATGTCGACTGTAGGCTGTTCCATCAATACCGTAGCTACCGGCTTGAAGGCTACGCGGAAATAAATGTCCTGGCCGTTGCTGATACCTCCCTGAATACCTCCTGAGCGGTTGGTGCGGAAGGCTATTTTGTCTTCGTCACGATAGAATATATCGTTTTGCTGGCTGCCTTTCATCTCCATGTGACTGAAACCTTGTCCGTATTCAAAGCCTTTGACAGCGTTGATGCTAAGCATGGCATTGCCCAAGGCGGCATGAAGTTTACCGAAAACCGGCTGTCCCAATCCGATAGGGCATCCTTGTATGACACAGCTGATGACACCACCGATGGTATCGCCTTCTCCTTTTGTCTGGTAAATATAGTCAGCCATCTGCTTGGCAAGTTCCTGATCCGGACAGCGTACCGGATTATCTTCAATGGTACTCAAATCGTATGCGGTATAGTCTTTATCCAACTTGAATTCTCCTACCTGCGAAGTGAAGGCCGTGATGCGAACGCCGAGTTGCCGCAATGCCAGTTTGGCAAGGGCGCCGGCTACGACACGGGCGATGGTTTCACGGGCTGAAGAACGTCCGCCTCCCCGGTGGTCGCGTATACCGTATTTTTGTGTATAGGTAAAGTCGGCATGAGAAGGACGGAATACGTCTTTCATGTTGTCATAATCGTTGGAGTGCTGGTTGGTATTCCATACCACAAATCCGATGGAACATCCGGTAGATACCCCTTCATATATTCCGGATAGAAATTCTACTTGGTCGGCCTCTTTTCGGGCTGTGGTGATGGCCGATTGTCCGGGACGGCGTCGGTCCAGTTCCTGTTGAATAAATTCCATATCGATGGCGATACCTGCCGGAAATCCGTCGATAACTCCGCCTATAGCTTTTCCGTGTGATTCACCAAAACTGGTGAGACGGAAGATATTTCCAAAAGTGTTGTTGTACATCGTTGTATAGTAATTGATTGTGATTAGAATCTGCTTCCGGCGCCACCGCCTCCGAAGCTTCCTCCTCCAAAACTGCCGCCGCTGAAGCCGCCTCCACCTCTTCCGAAACCACCTCCAAAGAACGGGCCGCCTAAGAAAGGACCTCCATTGCCTCCGCGGTGATGGAATTCGTCGTCATCGACTTTTCGGTGAGTGTGACGTACGTGTCCGCAATTACTGCACAGATAGGTGATTTCTTCGGTACGTACGCTGCCTACACGTGAAATGGTACGGACCGAAACCTGTTGTAAGGTATGCTTATGGCAATTCGGACATCTGTTTCGTTGGCGTGCAGAATACCATAATAAGGCAGGTACAAGGATAAAGCAGCATCCCAGGATGATAAAAATCAGCAGTCCGTCTGATTCACCTTCGGGAGGAGTGGGAGCTCCGGAACTTTTATCCAGTACTTGTCGTACGGCCTGAATACCAGCTACCATACCGGAATCCCAGTCACCTTTACTTAAATAGGGATTCATGTAACGGGTTTGGATGCGTTTGCAGATGGCATCGGGAAGAATACCTTCCAGTCCATATCCGGTAGCAAACTGGATACATCTTTCTTCTGTGACCAGCAGAATGACCAGTCCGTTGTCTTTACCTTTCTGGCCTACTCCGTTTTTCTCTCCCAGTTGGTAGGCAAAGTCAAAGCAGTCACCGCCTTCTATCTGCCGTACGGCTACGACCACGGTCTGGATGCCGGTTTTCTGTTCCAAAGCAAAGAGGGTGGTATCCATTACAGCTACAGCCGCTTCGCTAAGAATTCCGTCAGGATTGCTGACATACCGTGTCCGGTCTTGCAGGTGTACCATGGGAACCTCTTCTACTTTGTATCCTTCAGCTCGCAAAGTGCTGAAGGCAGTTGCCAGTAAAAAGAGTATTCCGAATAAAGATATTCGTTTCATTGTGAAGAGGGTAGGTTAGAACTTCACTTCAGGTGCCTTTTCACTACCTTCTTCAGCTTCGAAATAAGGACGCTTTTCAAAACCGAACATGCTTGCGACGATATTTTTCGGGAAACGGCGGATACTGGTGTTGTATTCGCGAGCAGTTTCGTTGAATTTACGACGTTCTACGCTGATACGGTTCTCAGTTCCTTCCAACTGTGCCTGCAGTTCTTTAAAGTTTTCATTGGCTTTCAGTTCCGGATAGTTTTCTGTCACAGCCAACAGTCGGCTCAATGCACTGCCCACAGCTCCTTGTGCTTTTTGGTAGGCTTCAATTTTTTCAGGAGTCAGGTCCTCTATATCAATGCTCATCTGAGTAGCTTTTGCTCTGGCAGATACCACCGCATCGAATGTTTCTTTTTCGTGTGCAGCATATCCCTTGACGGTATTGACCAGGTTAGGAATCAGGTCTGAGCGTCTCTGATATTGGTTTTCTACGTTGCTCCATGCAGTGCCTACGGTTTCTTCTTGAGTGACTAAAGAATTATACGAACTGACGCAGTAAATCACAAGAACAGCTACTACTGCGATAACAATAATCCATGTTTTTTTCATACGTGTTATTTATGTTTTATGATTAGTTTCAATGGCAAACATACATAAAAATCTCATTTTTTGCGTATCTTTGCCCAATAATTTTGATAAGTTGTAATATTATATATGAAGAATATCCGAAATTTTTGCATCATTGCACACATTGACCACGGTAAGTCTACACTGGCTGACCGCTTGCTGGAATATACGCAGACAATTAAGGTTACAGAGGGACAGATGTTGGACGATATGGACCTGGAACGTGAGCGTGGAATCACAATCAAGAGCCATGCTATTCAGATGGAGTATACTTATAAAGGTGAAAAATACATTCTGAACCTGATTGACACTCCGGGACACGTGGACTTTTCATACGAAGTGTCTCGTTCCATTGCAGCCTGCGAGGGGGCATTGTTGGTTGTCGACGCTTCTCAAGGTGTGCAGGCGCAGACTATTTCGAACTTGTATATGGCTCTGGAGCATGACTTGGAGATTATTCCGGTGATGAACAAGTGTGACATGGCCAGTGCGATGCCGGAAGAGGTGGAAGATGAAATTATTGATTTGTTGGGCTGCAAGCGTGAAGATATTATTCGTGCATCGGGAAAAACCGGTATGGGAGTAGAGGATATTCTTCAGGCAGTGGTAGAACGTATTCCGGCTCCTGTAGGTGATGAAAATGCACCGCTGCAGGCTTTGATTTTCGATTCTGTATTCAATTCATTCCGTGGTATCATTGCATATTTTAAGGTAGTAAACGGTGTGATTCGTACAGGCGACAAGGTGAAATTCTTCAATACAGGAAAAGAATATGATGCCGATGAAGTAGGTGTATTGAAAATGGATATGGTTCCTCGAAAAGAATTGCGTACGGGGGATGTAGGATACATTATTTCCGGTATCAAGACTTCTAAGGAGGTGAAGGTAGGAGATACCATTACACATATCAGTCGTCCGTGTGATAAGGCAATCGATGGGTTTGAGGAAGTAAAACCGATGGTCTTTGCCGGAGTTTACCCGATTGAGGCGGAAGATTATGAGAATTTGCGTGCTTCTTTGGAAAAACTTCAGCTGAACGATGCGTCTCTGACTTTCCAGCCGGAATCTTCTTTGGCGCTGGGCTTCGGATTCCGTTGCGGATTCTTGGGATTGCTTCACATGGAAATTGTGCAGGAACGACTGGATCGTGAGTTTGATATGAATGTGATTACCACTGTTCCTAACGTATCGTATATGATTTACGATAAGCAGGGAGGAGTGCAGGAAGTGCATAACCCGGGAGGAATGCCCGATCCTACACTGATTGATCATATTGAAGAACCTTATATTGATGCTTCCATTATTACGGCAACAGACTATATCGGTCCGATTATGACGTTGTGTCTGGGTAAGCGCGGAGAACTGGTGAAGCAGGATTATATCTCAGGTAACCGTGTAGAATTGCATTACAAGATGCCTTTGGGTGAAATTGTGATAGATTTCTATGATAAGTTGAAGAGTATTTCCAAGGGATATGCTTCTTTTGACTATCATCAGTCAGGTTTCCGTCCATCTAAATTGGTGAAGCTGGATATTCTGTTGAACGGAGAATCGGTTGATGCCTTATCTACGTTGACTCACTTTGATAATGCGTATGATTTAGGTCGGCGAATGTGTGAGAAACTGAAGGAATTGATACCTCGTCAACAGTTTGAAATTGCAATTCAGGCTGCTATCGGTGCAAAGATCATTGCGCGTGAAACCATTAAGGCAGTCCGTAAGGATGTGACGGCTAAATGTTATGGAGGTGACGTAAGCCGTAAGCGTAAGCTCTTGGAAAAGCAGAAAAAAGGAAAAAAACGTATGAAGCAAATTGGTACGGTAGAAGTTCCTCAAAAGGCATTTTTAGCGGTTCTTAAGCTTGATTAAGCTTTTGGGCTTCTGTAAAAGGCGTCAAAAAGACAAAAAATCTCTTTTTGGCGCCTTTTTTATTTTTATTAAATCGTAATATATTTCAAAATTAAAGTACGAAATTGTTGTTTGTTTTAATCTAAATATATAATTTTGTTATATCGACAAATTTTACTAGCATTTTAAAAGTAAATGACCTTTTGGATATGCGGTGATTCTTTAATTAAATTATATTACTAACATTCTTACTTGCCTTTGAATGTCATTGAGGGTAGGTGAGACTTAAAAATTTCAGAAAAATGGAAGATTTCCGCTTAAACAACAAAACGAGATTCGGTCATTTTTATGATGTGACCGATAAAGAAGAGCAAATTCTTTTTCACAGATGCTCATTGAGGGTAGAAGCGTATATTAAGGCACACGTCTATAATCAGGAAGATGTCTACAATTTACGCCAGGAAGTATTGCTGAAAGTGGTAGAAGGTTTGAACAAGTCATACCATGAAAAAGGGCGTTTTTTTCAGTGGGTAATGACGATAGCTATCAATATGGTAAATGATTATTATCGAAGAAAGAAAAATGCTCCTAATATGGTTACGCTTGATAATGAGAATATGTTGGCTTGTGCTGGAGAATACTCATTTCGAAAGAGGAGGGCTTTGTGGGAGTTTGAGCGTATATATATGGCAGTACGGGAAGTGCTTCAGCTGCTTACTTTGTTTGAAAGAGAATTGCTTCAGGATATTTTTTTCCTTGGTTTAAGCTTTAGAGAAGCTGGAGAAAAAAGAGGTATAAGTAAATCGACTTGTTTTAGGCTTTATAAGAAAATCTTAAATAAAATTCGCAAGATGTTAGATGAGAGAGGAATTAAATTCACTTTTGAGGACGATGATTTATAAAGAGAAAAGGCATCCATACAAAATTTGTATTTGGATGCCTTTTTCTTGTTTGTTTCTTTTGAAGTACGACTTTTTTTGTACATTTGCGCGAAAAAATAATAAGACGCTATCTTTATGTTAACATTGGATTGTATTTATCGGGCATCGTTTGCTCTGAAAAATGTAATAAGAAGAACGGATTTGATATATGCTCCCCAAATAAATAATGAGAGTCAGGTATATTTAAAGCCGGAAAACTTACAATATACGGGTTCGTTTAAGTTGCGTGGTGCATGCTATAAGATTTCTTGCTTGACGGAGGAAGAAAAGGCTCGCGGAGTGATTGCTTGTTCGGCAGGAAATCATGCACAGGGAGTTGCGCTTGGTGCTACGAAGCATGGCATAAAATCGCTGATTTGTCTTCCGGAAGGCGCGCCAATCTCGAAGGTGGAAGCTACCAAGCGTTATGGAGCTGAGGTTTGTCTGGTTCCGGGTGTCTATGATGACGCTTATCAGAAAGCCTTGCAACTAAAGGAGGAAAAGGGATATACTTTTATTCATCCTTTTGATGATGAGTATGTCATTGCCGGACAAGGGACAATTGGATTGGAGTTGTTGAATCAACTTCCGGATGTGGAAGTAGTGATTGTGCCCATTGGGGGAGGAGGACTTATATCTGGTGTGGCTTACGCGCTGAAATCTTTAAAACCTGATGTAAAAGTATATGGGGTGCAGGCTCAAGGTGCTCCGAGTATGTTACGGTCTATTGAACATGAACGTCGTGAGTGTCTGGCATCTGTGTCTACAATTGCAGATGGTATTGCCGTTAAAGAACCTGGAGAACATACTTTTGATTTGTGTAGTAAGTATGTGGATGGCATTGTAACAGTAACGGAAGATGAAATCTGTGCTGCTATTTTAGCATTGATGGAACAGCAGAAATTGATTGCTGAAGGAGCAGGGGCGGTTGCTGTGGCAGCTGCTATGTTCAATAAGGTTCCGGTAGTGGGAAAGAAAACCATTTGTGTGGTATCCGGAGGAAATATTGATGTGACTATATTGAGCCGTGTAATTGGACGTGGGTTGGATATGTCTGGCCGCTCTTATACGGTTACGCTTGATTTGCATGATAAACCCGGAGAGCTGATGGGAGTAGCTACTATTGTGGCTCGTCTGGGAGGAAATATCATTTCAGTGCTTCACGAACGTAACAATAATAATAGTAATGTGACCGCTTGTTTCCTGAGACTGGTAATGGAAACTCGTAATGCAGAGCATATATCACTTATCCGGAATGCGCTGCTGGAAGCTGGCTACACAATTGTAAATTAAGTAAGTGTACTGGTAGATTATCAGGTTTCTGAAATCGGTCTTGATGAATTTACTTTTTTTAAGCAGATTTTCCGTGTTTGCGTTACTAACAATACAATATTTATCGTACATTTGCCACACATTTGTAACGTGTGGTTTGCAAAAATGACTGATAAAATAAAACATCTAGGTATTGTGGAAAGCATTAACGGTTCTTACCTGAAGGTGAGGATTGTACAGACGTCAGCTTGTTCTGCGTGCAGCATAAAAGGGCATTGCAGCGCAGCTGAATCGAAGGAGAAACTGATAGATGTATATAATAAGGCTGGTCTCGCCTGTCAGGTAGGGAACCAGGTCATGATAAGCGGAGCGACATCCCTGGGAATGAAAGCTGTAATGTGGGCTTTTGTTTTTCCTTTTGTGGTGTTGCTCGTTTCTCTTTTTGTCGCTATGTATTTTACGGGAGGGGATGAGGCCGTTTCTTCCATCGCATCTTTGTGTATGCTTATACCTTATTATCTGATACTTTTCTTTTGCCGGGAGAAATTCAGACGTACTTTTGTGTTTGTTTTGGAATCAATTAATAATTAATAAACTAACTTTATATTATGAGTTTAATTTTGGTTGCAGTGATTTCACTGGGTGCCATTGGCTTGATTTCAGCTGTTATCTTGTACGTGGCTTCTAAGAAATTTGCTGTGTATGAAGATCCCCGAATTGCTCAGGTGGCAGAAGTGCTTCCTCAGGCCAATTGTGGTGGATGTGGTTTCCCGGGATGTTCCGGTTTTGCAGCTGCTTGTGTGAAAGCTGGTTCTCTGGAGGGAAAAATGTGTCCGGTAGGCGGTCAACCTACTATGGAGAAGGTCGCAAGTATTTTGGGACTGGAAGCAGCTGCTTCAGAACCGAAGGTTGCGGTAGTGAGATGTAACGGAACATGTGCCAACCGTCCGAAACTGACTCAATACGACGGGGTACGTTCTTGTGTGGTAGCCAATTCTACTTTCGGAGGTGAAACTGGTTGTACCTTTGGCTGTCTGGGATGTGGTGACTGCGTATCGGCTTGTCAGTTTGATGCCATCCACATGAATCCGGAAACAGGACTTCCTGAAGTCGACGAATCAAAGTGTACGGCTTGTGGCGCTTGTAGCAAAGCTTGTCCGCGTAACATCATTGAAATTCGTCCGAAAGGCAAGAACAACCGCAGAGTGTACGTACAGTGTGTCAACAAGGATAAAGGTGCGGTAGCTCGTAAGGCATGTGCAGCAGCTTGTATCGGTTGCGGTAAGTGTGTGAAGGTATGTCCGTTTGAAGCTATTACATTGGAAAACAACCTGGCCTATATCGACCCGGCTAAATGTAAGTCATGCCGTAAGTGTGAGATGGAATGTCCGCAGCAGGCTATTGTAGCAGTGAACTTCCCTCCTCGTAAACCGAAGGCAGATGCTCCGGCAGCAGAAAAACAGGCTGTAGGACAGACTGCTATAGCTAGTGCAGCAAAGCCAGTAGCTGTAAAGAATGAAACGGTGAATACGGCTTCTGCTCCGGCTGCCGAAGCTCCAAAGAATACAGAGGCTTAATCTTATAATTGTATAATACTAAATAACATAAAAGTGAAGACGTTTAGAATTGGTGGAGTTCATCCAGCAGAAAATAAATTGTCAGCCGGGAAAGCTATTGAAACGCTTGCACTTCCCAAGCAGGCGGTGTTCCCGTTGTCTCAGCATATTGGTGCGCCTGCCACTGCCATTGTAAAGAAAGGTGATGTGGTAAAGGTTGGTACCAAGATTGCCGAAGCGGGAGGCTTTGTATCGGCAGCTATCTTCTCTTCCGTGTCTGGAAAGGTAAACAAGGTAGACAGCGTGATTGATGCAAGCGGCTATCGCAAGCCTGCAATTTTCATTGATGTAGAAGGTGATGAATGGGAAGAAACAATCGACCGTAGCAAGGATCTGGTAAAGGAATGTAACCTGGCTCCGGAAGAAATTGTTGCAAAAATAAAAAATGCCGGTATCGTAGGTATGGGTGGTGCTTGTTTCCCTACTCATGTGAAACTGACTCCTCCTCCCGGATGCAAGGCAGAATGTGTAATCATCAATGCCGTAGAATGTGAACCTTATCTGACTGCCGACCATCGTCTGATGCTGGAAAAAGCAGATGAAATTCTGGTTGGTGTACAGATTCTGATGAAGGGAGCAAAGGTAAACAAAGCCTATATCGGTATTGAAAACAATAAACCGGATGCCATCAAGTTAATGACAGAAAAGGCAGCCGCTTATCCAGGTATTGAAATTGTACCTTTGAAAGTGAAATACCCTCAGGGAGGTGAAAAACAGTTGATTGATGCAGTAATCGGTCGTCAGGTGCCGGCTCCTCCTGCTATTCCTATCAATGTAGGTGCGGTGGTACAGAACGTGGGTACTGCGTATGCGGTATACGAAGCTGTACAGAAAAACAAGCCTTTGTTTGAACGCGTAGTGACGGTAACCGGTAAGTCATTGAAGAACCCTTCTAACTTCCTGACCCGTATGGGAACTCCGATGAGCCAGCTGATTGAAGCTGCCGGGGGTCTGCCGGAAGATACCGGAAAAGTAATCGGTGGTGGTCCGATGATGGGTAAGGCTTTGGTAAATACCGAAGTACCTATCTGTAAAGGTAGCTCTGGTGTGCTGATTATGAACGATAAGGAAGCACGTCGTGCAGAACCCCAGCCATGTATCCGTTGTGCGAAGTGTGTAAGCGTTTGTCCGATGGGACTGGAACCTTACTTGCTGGCTACTTGTTCGGCTCATGGCGATTGGGAACGCGTGGAACACGAAATGATTATGTCGTGCATCGAATGCGGTTCATGCCAGTTTACATGTCCTTCTCATCGTCCGATGTTGGATTACATCCGTTTAGGTAAAGGTAAGGTGGGCGGTATCATCCGTGCACGTAATGCAAAAAAATAATTTGAGAATCTTATGGCAAACAAATTAATAGTATCCTTATCGCCGCATGTACATGGTGGCGACAGTGTACAGAAAAACATGTATGGCGTATTGATTGCGCTGATACCGGCCTTGCTTGTATCTTTCTACATGTTTGGTCTGGGAGCAGTGGTGGTGACACTGACTTCTGTCATTGCATGCTTGTTCTTCGAATGGGCTATCACCAAATTCATATTGAAGCGCGAACGTACTACTATCATGGACGGTTCGGCTGCCCTGACAGGTGTGTTGCTGGCATTCAACCTGCCTTCTAACCTGCCGTTGTGGATTATCATTATCGGTGCGCTGGTAGCTATCGGTATCGGAAAGATGACTTTCGGCGGATTGGGATGTAACCCGTTCAACCCGGCTCTGGTGGGACGTATCTTCCTGCTGATTTCTTTCCCTGTACAGATGACTTCATGGCCGGTAGTCGGTCAGCTGACCAGTTATACGGATGCGGAAACTACTGCTACTCCGTTGGCCTTGATGAAGATGGCGGTACATGGCGATGCAAATGCATTGAGCCAGTTGCCCGACACCATGTCTTTGTTCCTGGGTAACAATCCGGGATGTATCGGTGAGGTAAGCGCTTTAGCTTTGTTACTGGGACTCGTCTATATGTTGTGGAAAAAGATTATCTCCTGGCATATTCCGGTTTCCATTCTGGCAACCGTATTCGTATTCTCAGGTCTGATGCACTTGGCTAATCCTACAGTATATGCTTCTCCGTTGGCACATCTGTTTACCGGTGGTTTGATGTTAGGTGCAATTTTCATGGCTACAGACTATGTGACTTCACCTATGACTCACAAAGGAATGTTGATTTATGGTGTGGCTATCGGTTTCCTGACAGTGGTAATCCGTACTTTCGGTGCCTATCCGGAAGGTATGTCGTTCGCTATTTTCATCATGAACGCATTCACTCCGTTGATTAATACATATTGTAAACCAAAACGTTTCGGGGAGGTAGTGAAGAAATGAAAAAACTAGAATCATCTTTAAAGAATATGGCTCTGGCACTGACTGGATTTTCCGTAGTGGCCGGAGGTTTGCTGGGCTGGGTGAACGATGTGACTGCAGAACCTATTGCTCAGGCGAATGCCAAGACTTTGAGTGATGCCATTGCAGTGGTAGTTCCCGGTTTTGATAACAATCCGGCTGAAGCTCCTGAAACCGTAGAAGTTAATGGTGCCACTTATAAGATTTACAAGGCTACTAAGAACGGACAGCCTATCGGAGCTGCAGTAGAATCGGCTGCCAACGGTTTTGGTGGAGCACTGACTGTATTGGTCGGTTTTGACAATGAAGGTAAGATTATCGATTATTCTCTTTTGAGCCACGCAGAAACTCCGGGACTGGGTTCGAAGGCTGCCGACTGGTTCAAGAAAGGTGCCAAAGGTGATATTACCGGAAAAAATCCGGGCGAAGCTCCTTTAACGGTGAGCAAGGATGGCGGAGAGATTGATGCCATTACGGCTTCAACCATTACATCGCGTGCTTTCTTGCTGGCTGTAAACAATGCGTATGCAGCCTATAAGAATCAGCATGTAGATGGAGCCAGCGGAGCTACTCAGCAGGAAAAACCGTCTGAAGAAGCTGTGAGTGATACAACGAATGTAGAACCCGTTAAATAAGGAGGACAGGCTATGAATAATTTTAAAGTGTTAATGAATGGGATTGTAAAAGAAAATCCTACGTTTGTACTCCTTTTAGGTATGTGTCCGACCCTGGGTACAACTTCTTCTGCCATCAACGGTATGGGTATGGGACTGGCTACTATGTTTGTACTGATTTGTTCAAACGTGGTAATCTCTCTGATTAAGAATCTGGTGCCCGACATGGTACGTATTCCTATTTTTGTGGTCGTAATTGCTTCGTTCGTAACCTTGCTTCAGATGGTGATGCAGGCATACGTACCGGCATTGTACGCTACATTGGGATTGTTCATTCCGTTGATTGTGGTAAACTGTATTTTGCTGGGTCGTGCTGAAGCATTTGCAGCTAAGAATAACCCCTTGTCTTCTTTCTTCGACGGCTTGGGTATGGGACTTGGATTTACCATTGCCTTGACTTTGCTGGGTGGTGTACGTGAATTCCTGGGAACTGGCAAATTGTTTAACATTGCCATTATGCCGGAAGATTACGGAATGCTGATTTTCGTATTGGCTCCAGGTGCTTTCATCGTATTGGGATACCTTATTGCGATTGTAAACCGCTTGAAAAAAGCATAACCCTTAAAAATAGAAAGATATGGAATATATATTGATATTTATCACCGCAATCTTTGTGAACAACGTAGTGTTGTCGCAATTCTTGGGTATCTGTCCGTTCTTGGGAGTTTCCAAGAAAGTGGAAACTGCCATGGGTATGGGAGCAGCGGTAGCTTTCGTGTTGACGCTGGCTACCATCGTGACCTATGTCATTCAGAAGTTTGTATTGGACGCTTTCGGATTGGGATATTTGCAGACTATAGCCTTTATCCTTGTCATTGCCGCATTGGTTCAGATGGTAGAAATTATCTTGAAAAAGGTTTCTCCTTCTTTGTATCAGGCACTGGGAGTGTTCCTGCCTTTGATTACAACTAACTGCTGTATTCTGGGTGTGACTATCCTGGTAATCCAGAAAGACTATGATTTGCTAACTGGAGTAGTATATGCTTTCTCTACTGCATTAGGCTTTGCTTTGGCGCTGATTGTGTTTGCCGGTATTCGCGAGCAGTTGAGCCTGGTAAACATTCCGAAAGGTATGAGAGGAATGAGTATTGCACTGGTTACAGCAGGTTTGCTGGCTATGGCATTCATGGGCTTCTCAGGCGTAGATAAAGGTCTGGCAGTACTTTTTGGTTTGAATTAATTCTGTCTTTTGACAGTTACTTATTGTAAAAGTGTTATCCGTCACATGGCGGGTAACACTTTTTTAATTTTTTAATGAGAGGTACATGGACAATTCAATCCTTTTTTCTACTTTTGTAGAGATATAGTAAATGACTTTAATAAAGGAGTTAAATATAAGATAAACCTTAGTGTTATGAAAAAAAGAATTCTCGTGACAGGTGGAACCGGATACATTGGTTCTCATACTGTGGTTGAATTGCAGAATAGCGGTTACGAAGTGGTAATTGTAGACAATCTTTCCAATTCGCGCGCTGATGTAGTGGACAGCATCGAACAGATTTCAGGTGTACGTCCGGCTTTTGAAAAAGTAGATTGTCTTGACTACGAAGGTCTGAATAACGTATTTACTAAATATCCTGGTATTCAGGGAATCATTCATTTTGCAGCAAGCAAGGCTGTAGGTGAGTCTGTTCAGAAACCGTTGCTGTATTATCGTAACAACTTGGTTTCTTTGATTAACTTATTGGAACTGATGCCGAAACATGGAGTAAAAGGTATTATTTTCTCTTCTTCTTGTACGGTATACGGTCAGCCGGATGTATTGCCTGTAACAGAAGCTGCTCCTATTAAGAAAGCAGAATCTCCATACGGTAATACGAAGCAGATTAACGAAGAAATTATTCGTGATACAATTACTTCTGGTTCTCCTATTCATGCTGTAATGTTGCGTTATTTCAATCCGATTGGTGCACATCCAACTGCCTTAATTGGTGAACTTCCGCTTGGAGTACCGCAGAATCTGATTCCATATCTTACTCAGACTGCAATGGGTATCCGTGAAAAACTGAGCGTATTCGGTGATGATTATGATACTCCTGACGGTTCTTGTATCCGTGACTACATTTACGTAGTAGATTTGGCAAAAGCACACGTAATTGCCATGAACCGTATTTTGGAAGACAAGCAGAAAGATAAAGTAGAAGTATTTAATATTGGTACTGGTCGTGGTCTTTCTGTATTGGAACTGATTCACAAGTTTGAAGAATCTACCGGCGTGAAACTGAATTATCAGATTGCTCCTCGTCGTGCAGGTGATATTGTGAAAGTTTGGGCCGATCCTTCTTATGCAAACTCTGAATTGGGATGGAAAGCTGAAACTTCTATCGAAGATACCTTGCGTTCTGCATGGAATTGGCAGGTTCACCTCCGTGAAAAAGGTATCATGTAATTTGAATTCTTAATAAAATAAAAAATACTGAACTAAAGATATTTTATGAACGTTACATGTAATATACAGCTCTTGTGGTTCTTGTGTATGTGATATAGATAATGAACGGCAGCTGATTTTCATCTGAAATGAAAGCAGAGAGTTGTATTTTTGCATAGTAGTTTTGTCGTGTTTTATTTTGTGTTTGTGTTGTGGCTGTTCTCCGACGAGAGTCGGGGAACAGTTTTTTTATGTTTGTGGATTTTATTATATCTTTGCAGCCGATTTTCGAATCAAGGGAATGGGACTTCCCTGTGATAAACCGCTAATGAAGTAGCTGATAGTTCCTACCAGAGCAGGTCTCTTTTTAGGACCGGCAGGGAGGACTATATCTGTATCCATGCTGTGTGAAAGAGTTCGGGCTTTGGTTTTTGCGAAAACTTGAGATAATGGATACAAGAAAACTTAGAAAAATATGAAGACTTTAAGAAATCAGAACTACTGGTGGAAGTTTGAACAGCTTCCTTTACTCCTTTATTTATGTAAGTGGCTTTTCCTTTCAGTTTTGTCAGGGGCTTGTATAGGTTCGGCTTCTGCCTTGCTGTTAGTATCTCTGGAGTGGGCCACGCAGTATCGTGAACATCATCTGTGGATAATTGCTCTTTTGCCTGTGGCTGGTTTGCTTATCGGCTTGATGTATCATTATTGGGCAGGAACGGCTTCCCGGGGAAACAATTACCTGATTGAGGAAATCCGTTCACCACATGACATTATTCCTTTCCGTATGGCTCCGTTAGTATATATCGGAACTGTATTAACTCATTTGTTCGGTGGTTCTGCCGGACGAGAGGGCACCGGGGTACAGATGGGAGGAGCCATAGCCGACCAGTTTTCCCGTCTGTTCCGTATGCGTCGCAGAGATCATCGTCTGATGGTAGCTATTGGAATCAGTGCAGGTTTTGCTTCTGTATTTGGTACCCCATTGGCGGGAGCCGTTTTTGGATTGGAGGTCATTGTGGTGGGACGCATGCGTTATGAGGCCATTTTGCCGAGTTTCCTTTCAGCTGCCGTAGCCAGCATGGTTTGTCATGCGTGGGGAGTGGAGCATACGCATTATGTAGTTTCTGAAGTTCCTTTTCCGGATGCATCCAATTTGTTGTGGACCATTGGTGCAGGTATTCTTTTCGGATTGGCTGCCATGCTGTTTTCACGTTCCATCGGTTTTTGGTCAGGAATGGCCAAGCGCATCAGTTATCCGCCTTTCCGTCCGCTGATAGGAGGGCTTGTGATCGCTGCAGCTGTCTGGATGATGGGAACGACGAAATATATCGGTTTGGGTGTATCTACCATTGTGGCTTCGTTCACGGAACAGCAGATGTGGTATGATTTTCTGCTGAAGATTCTGTTTACGACCTTCACTATTGGAGTCGGATTCAAGGGAGGTGAAGTTACTCCTCTGTTCTTTGTGGGGGCTACCTTAGGCAGTGCGTTGTCGGCTGTGGTACCCCTTCCGGTGGGATTATTAGCTGGCATTGGTTTCGTAGCTGTATTTGCCGGGGCAACCAATACCCCTATTGCTTGTACGCTGATGGGAATTGAACTTTTCGGGGCAGAACCAGGTCTTTATTTAGGTATAGCTTGTGTGGTAGCTTATCTTTTCTCCGGTCATACCGGCATTTATACAGCTCAGCTGATTGGCAGTCCGAAACATTTGGCTTATTCTCGCAGGAAGGGAAAAACGCTTGCGGAATAGTGATTTATTACGGTGGTTTCTTTTATAAACAAAACGCAAGGACGTTTCACATCAAACGTCCTTGCGTTTTGTCTTAAATGTACTTGCGTTTTAGTTGAAACGCAAAGGCGTTTTAATCGAAATGTACTTGCGTTTGGAGCCGAGCGCCTTTGTGTTTGATATGTGACACAAGGGCGCTTCTTTTTTATGGGAATTTGAGGGACTAAAATAAGGTTATATCCTTCTTTTTTATGTTGTATAACCTAAATGTATCATGGAACAAAGAAAATGTTACACACAAGATAATGATGTAACATAAAATATAGGTGTTGGTAATACGGTATAATTCTATTTATCCTTTAAGAACTACATTTGCAAAGAGTTAAATGATTCATAAATGTGTAATCTTAAATGAAAAATGCGTATGGACACTAGAATGAAAAAGAATGGAGATACTAGGTAACACACCCGTTTTATTTGAGAAACTGCATATATGTGCTTCTCTATAAAAATAAGGTTTTTTGATTTGGAAAGTATTTAACAACGAATGTTTTTTATTGATTTCTAATATGTTAATGGTCAGCAAGAACTTTAGTTGTGTTGTGAGATTTTTGTGTAAGCAGAAATTGCTATGAAGAAATTATAAGATAAACAATTTATTAACTATTAAACATACAAATATGATGAAAAACTTATTTAGATTACGCCTGATATGGCTATTCATGTTGTTTTGTATGATTCCTTTATGGGCTTTGTCACAAAATATTACCGTAAAAGGTATTGTGAAAGATGGAGCTGGGGAATCTGTTATAGGTGCAAGTGTGCTTCAAAAGGGTACAACCAATGGTACAATTACAGACTTTGAAGGAGGTTTTACTTTAAATTTGCCTTCCAATTCTGTTATAGTCGTTTCTTTTGTAGGATATAAAACTCAGGAAATCGCGGTTGCAGGTAAAACTGATTTAACTGTAACATTAACAGAAGATACACAATTACTCGATAATGTGGTCGTAGTAGGTTATGGTACACAGAAAAAGGAAGATTTGACTTCTGCTATTGCCACATTGAGTCCGAAGGAAGTTTTAAAATCTCCGGGAGGTATTACAGATGCTTTGCAAGGAAGTACTGCCGGTGTGAATGTGTCAGGTGGAAAGATTCGTATTCGTGGTACCTCTTCAATTACAGGTAGTACAGATCCGTTGTGGGTGGTAGATGGTATCATTGATGCATCAGGAAACATTCCTAATGATAATGAAATAGAATCTATCCAGGTTTTGAAGGATGCGGCTTCATGTGCAATTTATGGTGTGCGTGGTGCCAATGGTGTGATTGTGGTTACTACAAAGAAAGGAGCAGAAGGAAAACCGAAAGTTAGCTTTAATGCGTATGCCGGTTTTGGTTCAAACACCAGCAAAGTAGATATGCTTAATCCGTATGATTATGCAGTTTACGTAAATGAACTTTACTATAATTCTTCTGATGCTACTGCAATTGCGAATGGAACATGGAATAAAACAGTTCCAACAGGAGTAGCTACTCCGAGCAATCCGCTTGGAAGTACAGACTGGTGGGATGAGTATTTCTGCAATACCAACTATCAGAAATACGACTTGTCAGTGAGTGGAGGTAGCAAATATGCCAGCTATCGTATTGGAGCTACTCATGCTGACAATGATGATCAGATGCATACGGAAGATGTGAAAGCGGATAATATTTATGCTAATGTACAAGGTACTGTAGGCCGTTTTACTTATGGTGGACGTATATTTGCTAATTATAGTAGAACCAATGGTTTTACAGGTGCTTCGCTGATGAATACTCTCCAAACACCTTCTAACCTTCCGGTATACAATGAAGATGGTAGTTTCTTCTTGACTGGTAATAATGGTCGTGATGGAAATGACTTGGTGAATCAAATCTGGTTCTTGAGAAATGAAAAAATTCGTAATCGTTCAATTAGCGCTTTGGGAAGTATATTTGGTGAAATAAAGATTTTTGACTGGTTGAAATATCGTTTGACTTATACTTACTCCTTTGCAAGAAACAATGATGCAACTTTGATTCCGGAATATGATCTTGGAACAGCTAACGGAAAGCAGGCTTATAATTCTCAGAGTACGACAAAAGGAGGCAGCGGACATGAAATTATTGAAAACTTGCTGACCTTTGATAAGACCTTTAATGATGTACATAATTTGTCAGGAGTTGTCGGTATGGTTTCTGAAAAGTTTGATGGATGGTCTACAGGCGTTTCAGGACGTAGTAATGAATATTCAGACTTTGGTCCAGAGAGTCGTTACCCAGATAGCCAGAACGTAACTAGTTCACAATATAACGAAGCATATTTTTCTTATTTGGCCAGAGTTATGTATTCTTACAATAGTAAGTATATGATTACTGCTAACTTCCGTGCTGATGAGTCTTCTAAATTTAAAAAAGGTAATCGTTGGGGATATTTCCCTTCATTCTCTGTGGGATGGAGAATCAGTGAAGAGTCTTGGATGAAAGACGCAACTTCCAGCTGGCTGAATAATTTGAAAATCCGTGCCACATTAGGTTGGATTGGTAGTGCCAATGCGGTAGGACGATATGATTATCAGTCAGTTGTTGAAACAGACAACAGATATTACACATTTGGTCCTGGCCAGATTAATCCGGAAGGAAGCTCTTCTAATGCATCAGCACCATTGATTGAAAACTTTGCAAATCCTGATCTGTCGTGGGAAACAACCAGAGATGCGGGTGTAGGTTTCGACCTTGATATGTTTAATAATAAATTCAGTTTGGTTTTCGATTATTATAATCGTAAAACGACCGATATGTTACTTGCCGTACAGTTGCCTAAATCTACAGGTAATATTAATACCATGTATTCTAATGTGGGTAGTATGAAAAACTGGGGTATTGAACTTTCAGCTACTTATCGTGAACAGATTGGTGATGTAAAATTAACGATTTCTCCTAACTTCTCTCTTTATCGTAATGAAGTAACAAGTTTGGGTGACAATGCTTCACTTGCTGGTGGTGCTTGTAGTACAGGTAATGTGACAATGACTGTAGTCGGACAGCCTGTAGCGCAATTCTGGGGTTATAAGACAGATGGCTTGTTCCGTACAGATGAAGAAGCTGCTAATTATGTAAACAGCAAGGGAGAACGTCTTCAGCCTTCTGCAGCTGCCGGAGATTTGAAATATGTAGATGTAAACGGTGACGGACAAATTACGGATGACGATAAAACATTTATCGGTTCTTCTTTACCGAATTGTTCTTTTGGTCTGAATATTACAGCCGAATACAAAGGATTTGATTTTTCAATGTTGTGGCAAGGTGACTTTGGAAACCAAATTTATAATAACTGGAAAACTGAGCTGATGGGTGGTTATGCAGCAAAGAATCAGATGGCTGATATGAATAACCGCTTCCGTGCAGAAGATGTGACCTTTACAACAGCTGGTGGTGAAACAATCACATTGCCTGCTAATGTGAATACGAATGTGCCGCGCGCCGTACTTAATGACCCGAATGGTAATCATACTATGGCATCTGATTATTTTATTGAAAATGGTTCTTATTTCCGTTGCAATCGTATTACCTTGGGATATACTTTTGACAAAGCATTGATTTCAAAAGCACACATTGAATCTTTACGTTTGTATCTGGGTGTAAAGAATCCGTTCACTATTACAGGATATTCTATGTTTGACCCGCAAGTCCCCAATAATGGTTCTACTTTGAATCGTGGTGTAGATGGAGCATATTACTACTCTGGAGATACATATTGGGCAAATCGTGAGTTCTTTGCTGGTTTGCAGTTGACATTTTAAGTAATAATGAAATATTGGAATTTTATGAAACATATTAAAACATATATGGGTATTTGTTTGGGCTCTTTATTAATGACAATGAGTTCATGTGAGCCTGACATGGATTTTAATAATCCTTCAGCAGATAACGAAGCTACATATTATAATACGAAAGAACATTTGACATATGCAGTTAATGGTGCATACAACATTCTTCAAAGAGCTGGCGGATGGGCTCGATGGATGCCATTTATGCTGAATGCACGTAGTGATGAATATGTGTTTACAAGTGGAGCTGCTGCCGGTGAACCAGAAACGGCAAGATTGTCTCAATACAACGTAAATGCGGATTTGGGTAGTGTATCAACGTGTTATCAGGATTTGTACGTGTTACAGTATGCAGCTAATCTTGCACTCGAGAAATTAGAGGCAAATCAGGATGGAGCATTTGATTTGAATAATGAAGATGATAAAAAATTATATGACAGACTGAAAGGTGAAGCTATATTCTTGAGAGGTTTGAGTCGTTTCTATCTGGTTTATTTCTGGGGAGATGAAATTCCTGACCGTGATTATGTGACTACCGGTGAAGGAGATTACATGTTGCCGCCCGCTGAACCGGGTGCAATCTACCAGCGTATGGTAAAAGATTTTCAGGATGCTGCAAACTTGCTTTCAGACTGGTCGTACGAAGGAACTGAAAATGAAGGTCGTGCTACAAAAGGTTCTGCACTCGCCTTTTTGGCAAAAACGTATATGGCTCGTCCGATTCTGGATGGAACTGCAAAAGCTGGAGATGCCGAATGGGCTTTAGCAAAGGATGTATTGTGGCAAATTATCGACTCTCATCAATATTCTTTAATGGATAATTATCGTGATAATGCGACTGAAGATAATGAAAATAATGCTGAATCTTTATTTGAAGTACAGTTCTGTCAAAGTGTAGAAACAGACGGATTTAACCCTGCTGCTAATGGTGACCGGAATGACTGGGTAGTAACCGGACAAAATACAATTCGTGAATTGGAAATGAGTGCGCCAAACTCTACAGAGTCTGCCAGATGGTGGAATGGACAGCCTTCTTTAGCGCTATATAATGAGTTTGAACGTGATGCGTCAGGAAAGATTATAGATCCTCGTGCTTATTTAGGTATGTATATACCAGGCGGCTGTAATTTCTTGGGTAAATCTGGTAACTGGATTCCTTATGAAGTGCTGTTCTCTGGAGATACATTTGATGAATGGAGAGGAAAATGGTTCGGATGTCGTAAGTATAGTCTTGACCAAGTGAGAAGCAAAGAACAGAGTGGTATTAATGATCGTCTTATCCGTTATTCTGATATTTTATTGATGTATGCAGAATGCTGTTTGGAAGCTGATAATGATGAAGCAACGGCTAAAAAATACATTCAAATGGTGCGTGATCGTGCGAATAAGAATACGGAAGCTTTCAATACAACTGAAGCCGATTTAGGTAATGATTATTTGAAAGGCAATACATTGCCCACTGTGGATGAGTTACTTCAGCAGAAACCTGTGGTCGGTCGAGTTGTAGGAAGTAATGGAGATGTTATTTGCGAAGGAATGGAGTTAAATTCTGTACGCCGAATTCTGAAACATGAATATTCTGTAGAGTTATATTGGGAAGGCTGGAGATTCTTTAATTTGATGAGATGGTACAATAATCCGAATGATCCGGATCAGAGTATTGTGCTGAATAACTTGAAAAATAAAAATGCGCTTCAGGTGGAACAGACTAATCTGACAGGTACGCAGGTGTTTGATTATTCGCGTCATTTACGTGTGCCGATACCTTCTACTGAACTTTCTACCAATACGAATATGCATGGAAATTCCGCTAATTAATCGTGACATGTTTTGAGAAAGGAGCTGCCCTGTATCGGGGTGGCTTCTTTTTCTTATTTTTTACTTATAACCTAATACTATATTTATGAGGCATCTATATTTGGGTATAGTGACATTGTTTTTGGTTATTCTAAAGGCCTATTCACAAAATCCTATTATCAATCATTCTTTTACAGCTGACCCTACAGCCCGTGTGTTTGATGGGAAAGTTTATTTATATCCGTCACATGATATAAAAAGTCCGGTTGAGCGTCTTAAAGACTGGTTTTGTATGGAGGATTATCATGTATATTCCTCTCAAAATCTGGTAGACTGGACAGATCATGGGGTAATTCTTTCACAAAACAATGTCCCATGGGTGGATTCGGAGTCCTATTCCATGTGGGCTCCTGACTGTGTGTACAAGAATGGAAAATATTATTTTTATTTTCCTGCAAAATCTAAAAATATGAAAGGCTTTTCCGTGGGAGTTGCAGTGTCGGATACTCCTTATGGCCTATTCATGCCAGACTGGAAGCCCATAGAAGACATACAAGGAATTGATCCGTGTGTGTTGATTGATAAACAGGGAAGTGCATATATTTATTGGGCTGGGAATGGCCTGCGTATGGCAAAGTTAAAAGATAATATGAAGGAGTTGGCTTCTGCTCCAGTTCTGATAGAAGGGCTTCCTGAGGGATTTAAGGAAGGCCCGTTTGTATTTGAAAGAAACGGAAAGTATTACCTTACTTTTCCCTGGGTGAAGGATAAGACGGAGACATTGGCATATGCAATGGGAAATTCACCTTCAGGCCCATTTGAATTTAAAGGTATTATTATGGATGAGTCTCCCACTGGATGTTGGACAAATCATCATTCAATTGTGGAATATAATGGACAGTGGTATCTTTTTTATCACCATAATGACTTTTCTCCTGAAGCTGATAAGCGGCGTTCTGTTCGTATTGATTCCTTAACTTTTAATTCTGATGGAACGATTGTGAAAGTAAAGCCTACTTTACGCGGAGTCGGGATTACGGATGCGCGTATGAAAATACAGATAGATCGGTATAGCGCAATCAGTAAAAAAGGAGCATCTGTTTCCTTTGTTAATGATGAAAATAAGTTCGAAGGTTGGAAGTGCCGATTGGAAAAAATAAAATCATGGGTCCAGTACAATCGTGTGGATTTTGGTTCTCAGCCTGTGCAAGAAGTGAAAATGAGTGTGAAATCGGATAAAGGTGGGGTGGTGAAAATTGTAGCGGATGATGAAGATATAGCTACCGTGAAGATTCCTGCAGGCAAAGACTGGCGTGTGGTAAAGGCACGTGTAGAAAAGGCTCCAGTGGGAGTAAGCGATATACGGGTCTCTCTGCAGAAGGGGGCTTCCGTGGAAATTGACTGGATAGGTTTTGATGCTGTTCCATGGTCAGCGGGTGCTTTTGAAACGCATAAGTATAGAAACTTTTTTGCTGAAATGGGCTATTCTCAGGCCGAAATAGATGAGAAACTGGAAGAAGTGTTTAATGATGTATTCTATGGGGTTAATAAAGTCTATTTTGAGCTCGGTGATTCCATGGCTTATATTAGTGACTTGAAGAATCATGATGTACGTACAGAAGGTATGTCTTATGGAATGATGATTGCCGTGCAGTTTGACCGGAAGGATATATTTGACCGCTTGTGGCGATGGTGTAAGAAGTATATGCAGCACCAGAAAGGTATGTTTGAAGGTTATTTTGCCTGGAGTTGTCAGACGGACGGAACTCGTAATTCCGAAGGACCTGCTTCTGATGGTGAACTATATTATGTGACTTCACTTATTTTTGCGTCGAACAGATGGGGAAATGAATCTGGCATAAATTATTTAGCTGAAGCGCAAAATATTTTAGATTGTTCGATGAAGAAGGTTGGAAAAGATGCGGTAACCCCATTTATAAATGTAGAACATCAGCTGATTACATTTACTCCGACCCACTTCGGTGCGAAATTTACTGATCCTTCTTATCATTTGCCTGCTTTTTATGAAGTGTGGGCCAGATGGGCTTATGATGGAAGGAGTCGTTTTTGGAGGGAATGCGCCGAGAGAAGTCGTGAGTACCTGCATAAGAGTATTCATCCAGTGACTGGCTTAAATCCTGATTATAATAACTATGACGGTTCTTTGTTGCATTCAGATGGGATAATAGGAGATGCCTTTCGTTTTGATTCATGGCGGGTGCCTATGAATATTGCTCTGGATTATTCTTGGGCATGTGCAGACAGAGAATGGCAGCAGGAGTATGGAAATAAAATACAGAATTTTCTGTATGGCCAGGGACTTTATGATTTTAAAGACCAGTATAATGTAGATGGAAGTCCGGTGAAGGAAGTCTTGCAGGCGGGTGAATATAAACAGTTGCGTCATTCATTGGGGCTTGTGGCTACAGCTGCGGCGGTGTCGTTGGTTTGTACGGATGTGAGATGCGAAGAATTTGTCAAACAGCTGTGGGAAGCAAAACATGTACCTTATGAAGACGGATATCTGGATAAATATTATGACGGGTTGCTGCGTTTGTTTGCGTTTATGCATTTGAGTGGTCGTTATCAGATTATTTTTCCTCAATGATCAGTAGTTGAGAGAGTTTTAAATAAAAAGTCTGTCATTTTCCCAAGAGGATGTAATGACAGACTTTTTTATTTAGATATAAGTGAGAAGCAACTTATAAAGCTTCCGCATCGTTGGAAGTAGTAGCATACAAACCAATCATTGCACCGGTAAATCCGCCAGCTACGTTGGTAGAAAGAATATCTCCGGAAACGGTTCCTCCTACGGTCTGGTAGTTATTATCTTTTACAGAGTAGCTGAATGTGTATTTATCTCCTTCTGCTGTTACGCGCAGACTGATTGGAGTGTTTCCTTCAATCTTTTCGCTGGCAATGGTTGAAGATTCTCCCTTTTCAGTACGTTGCAGTACGATATAGCTATCTTCTGCTTTTTTTGTTACCCCAAATACATAGTTGAATTTTTCGCTTTGATAGCAAGTGATTCCAGCGAGGTCTTTTTCTGTACGAGGCACATACTTCAGGGTAGTGGTAGCCGTGAAATTAAGGTGCTGCTGACGATAGAACAATGTAGAAGTAGGAAGAACTGCCTTGATATTGGTTTCGTAAGGTGTAATTGTTAGACCTTCCGCAGTAGTAGAAATGAATCCTTCTCTGGCACCTCTTACTCCTACCCAGCGGTAATCAAGTGAACTTCCGGTGAAAGTTTCCGTAAATGTAAAGTTTCCGTTAGGGAAATATCCGTTCTTCCCAGTTTCATTCTTCACACCTTGTGGCATAGCCAGTTTAGGCTGGATAGGCTCCAGACCGCCTTTGAATACGGGGAAAGTGCCACTCCAGTCTACAGGTAATATAAAGGTTTCACGTCCAGTATTTACTCTGTTGGCTTCATTAGGGCGAATAGCAAGGAATACGCCATAGTATTGTCCATCAGGACCTTCTACCAAATCGGCATGACCAGCCCAGTCTACTTTAAACGGACGTTCAGCCGGCAGATGTCTCTGTGACAGGATCGGATTTTCAGGAGCAGGTTTGAAAGGACCTTGAGGATTGTCACTGATAAAGATTACTTCACTGTGCCAGCCTCCGGTACCACCTTCAGCACACATCAGGTAGTATTTTCCATCTTTTTTGTAAAGATGTGGCGCCTCTATCCAGATAGGCTTTTTAGACAAATCTACTCCTCCGTTCACTACAACTTTGTCTGTACCCGGAATAATCTGGTCTTTTTCCAGGTCGTATTCCCAAACTTTAATTACTCTGTGTCCTTCGTATAATGGTTTTTCGGGTGCATCGTTGTGAGTGACGTATGCCTTTCCGTTGTCATCAAAGAAGATGTCGGGGTCAATGCCTTCAAAATTCAATTTGACAGGGTCGCTCCAGCCTTTCATCGGGTCTTTGGTTTTCACAATCATGTTTCCCATTCCCCCTGAGAACTGAGTTGTAATCATATAGAAGGTATCATTGTAGGAATTATATCGGATAGTTGGAGCGTAAATACCGGCACTGATTCCAGAATCTTCTACCTTTAGCTGTGAAGGGCGGTCGAGCACATGTCCTATCTGTTTCCAGTTTACTAAATCCGTAGAATGGAAAATGGGTACTCCGGGGTTGATGGCAAAAGAGGAGCATACCAGGTAATAGTCGGTTCCTTTCTTGCAAATGCTGGGGTCAGGGTAGCATCCCTGTAGTATAGGATTATAAAACTCTCCTTCTGCCAGTGGATTCTTTTCATATACTACATCTTTCCCCGTGTAGGTAAATTGTGTGAACACTGGAGTACCCGGATCGGGCATCGTTACCTTGTTTCCACACGAGGCAGCGATGAGGCTTAGTGTTCCCAATGTGAGTAATTTAAATTGATTTTTCATGATTAAATAATTAGTTGTAAATAATTGAATGATTGTGTTGGTTAAATGAAGTATTTATGTAATCTTTCATTGGCAAATTTACTTGTTTTGTATGGGGTATGTGTGACGGCATGTTGCATATCTTTTATCCTATGTTACGAGATACTGTTTTCTTTCCGATAGGATACGTGCTTATGTAATTGCTTGTTTATTAGTTTGATATAAATGAGAATGTAATATGAGTATATGTAAAATGTACGTTTTGTAAATGCAATATCGCTTATGTGTAACGTGAACGAAAGTCCTGGTAACGTAATTTATTGTAATTTGTATGCTTGGTGCGTATTTTTGTATGGATTAAATTTTAAGTCTATGGATAAACATTCTTTTTTTATTGCTTTATGGGTTTTATGCTTTATACCCGTATCGTTATTTTCGCGTAGCAGAGTCGTAAATGATACAATCTTTAGTAAAAAGTTAAATGCAGAAAGAACATGCTCGGTGTATCTTCCTCCATCTTATGGAGAAGTTCCGGGAAAAAAATATCCAGTGCTTTATCTTTTTCATGGAATGTCGCAAACTAATCAAGACTGGGTATGGCGCGGACATGTGCAGGAGGTGGCCGACCGTTTGATATATTCACAGGAAGCTCGTGAGATGATTATTGTGATGCCTGATGCTGGTGGTGATATTTACAAGGAAATATGGAATGGTTTCTTTAATATGCCTGGCTGGCTTTATGAAGATTTCTTTTTTGAGGAATTCCTGCCTTATGTAGAAAATAAATATCACGTTATTGGGGATAAAGAGAATCGTGCAGTAGCTGGATTATCCATGGGAGGCGGAGGAGCTACCGGCTATGGGTTGTGGCATGCAGATAAGTTTGCTTCGGTGTATGCGATGAGTGCGCTGATGTCAATTCCGGAAGAAGGAGCAGCCCGTTTTGATAATCCGGACAGCAAGCTGGCTATTTTGACACGAACTGTGATAGAACGGAGCTGTATCAAGCGTGTGACGGATGCAGATGCAGGTACGATTCAGGCACTGAAATCAGTGAGATGGTTTGTGGATTGTGGAGATGACGATTTCTTGCTTGACCGAAATATCGAGTTCTTTCAGGCCATGCGCAAAGCGGGAATACCGTGTCAGTTTAGGGTAAGAGACGGTGGACACGATTGGGAATATTGGCATTCCGCTTTATATTTGTGTCTGCCTTTTGTTTCAGGAACATTCAGTAAATAATAATTGAAAGAATAGGCATCTATGAAGAAATTTCTGTACGTATGTGTGTTTCTGGCGACTTCGATTCTGGGTGTGTTTGCCAATAGTGCAGGGGATTTGAAGTTGTGGTATTCTGCTCCGGCACGTAATTGGTGGGAAGCATTGCCCGTAGGTAATTCACATTTGGGAGGAATGGTGTTTGGTGGAATAAATCACGAAGAAATCCAACTGAATGAAGAAACATTCTGGGCTGGCGGTCCATATAGCAATAACAGAGCTGGTGCTTCAGGCTATCTGGATGAGGTAAGACGGCTTATATTTGAGAATAAAAATTTGGAAGCCAGAACGCTGTTGGATGAAAAATTTATGACATCGCATCATGGAATGCGTTATTTGACATTGGGGAGTCTTTTGATGGATTTCAATTGTGAGGGAAAGGTTGATTCTTATTATCGTGATTTGAATTTAGAAGATGCCACGGCTTCAGTACGTTTTCGGTGTGATGGTGTGGAATATACCCGTCGGGTATTTACGTCTTTTTCTGATAACGTCATGGTTGTAGAAATGGCGACAGATAAAGGTAATAAGAAATTAGATGTGGATTTGAGATATGCTTGTCCGCTGACTTCAGAGGTAAAGAGCGAAGGAGGCTATCTTATAATGAAATGTAACGGAGCAGAGCATGAAGGTATTCCAGCTGCACTTCATGCGGTGGTTATGATGCGTGTGAAATCGGATGGAAAAATAGAATGTAAAGATGGACGCTTGTCTGTCAGAGGTGCATCTTCGGCTACCGTTTTTCTCAGTGCGGCAACTAATTTTGTGAATTATCAGGATGTGTCGGGAGATGCATACGCTAAAGCGCGCTGTGCCATTGAAGGGGCGTGGGATAAACAGAATAAAAAGTTGTACGATGAGCATAAGGCGATTTATTCTGAGCAATTTGGAAGAGTGGCTTTACATTTGCCATCGTCGGAATTTTCAAAGAAGGAAACGAATGTACGTATTAACGAATTCAATAAGGTAAAAGATTGTTCACTGGCTGCGTTGATGTTTCAGTATGGGCGCTATTTGTTGATTTCGTCCTCGCAGCCAGGCAGTCAGCCGGCTAATCTTCAGGGAATATGGAATAAGGATTTATATGCACCCTGGGATAGTAAGTACACAATTAATATCAATGCGGAGATGAATTACTGGCCGGCAGAGGTGACTAACTTGTCGGAAACTCATGTGCCATTTTTTCAGATGGCGCATGAACTTTCCGTAACAGGTAAAGAAACAGCTCGTGTGTTATATGGAGCTAAAGGATGGGTGGCACATCATAACACGGATATCTGGCGGGCTGCCGGACCGGTGGATTTTGCCGATGCGGGTATGTGGCCTAATGGAGGAGCCTGGGTAGCTCAACATCTTTGGCAGCATTATTTATATTCGGGTGATAAGAATTTTCTTCGTGAATATTATCCTGTGTTGAAGGGTACGGCTGATTTCCTCTTGTCATTTATGACTAAGCATCCTCGATATGGTTGGAGAGTGACTGCACCTTCTGTCTCTCCGGAACATGGACCGAACGGAGTATCAATTGTAGCCGGTTGCACGATGGATAACCAAATAGCTTTTGATGCATTGAGCAATACTCTTCGTGCTGCACGGATTATAGGGGATAGCAAGGCATATTGTGATTCTCTTCAGTCTCAGATAAGTCAGTTGCCTCCTATGCAAATAGGACAATATAATCAGCTTCAGGAATGGCTGGAAGATGTGGATGACCCGAAAGACCAGCATCGTCATATATCTCACTTGTATGGACTGTATCCAAGTAATCAGATTTCTCCTTACCGGCATCCAGAATTATTTCAGGCTGCTAAAAATACATTGCTGCAAAGAGGTGATATGGCTACGGGCTGGAGTATTGGTTGGAAAATTAATTTCTGGGCACGTATGCTGGATGGAAATCATGCGTATAATATCATTCGGAATATGCTTTCATTGTTACCTTGCGACAGTCTGGCAGGTAAGTATCCTTTAGGGCGTACGTATCCCAATATGTTTGATGCACATCCACCTTTTCAGATAGATGGAAATTTTGGCTTTACAGCAGGAGTGGCAGAAATGCTTTTGCAGAGTCATGATGGTGCAGTGCATTTACTTCCAGCCGTACCTGATGAATGGCAGGATGGAAATGTAAAAGGTTTGGTGGCACGAGGAGGTTTTGTTGTAGATATGGATTGGAAAAATGTGCATCTTACTAAGGCTGTAATTTATTCGCGGATAGGTGGAACTATACGTTTGCGGTCGTATGTTCCTTTGAAAGGCAAAGGTTTGAAGCGTGCTTCTGGGGATTGTCCGAATGAATTACTTTGTCAGGCTGAAGTTGCTTCACCTTTAATATCGAAGAAACTTTCGAATCCGGAAAAGCCTGAACTAAAGAGAATCTATGAATATGACTTGAAAACAGAACCGGGAAAGCGGTATATCGTGTATGCAAAGTAAAGAATTAACAGAATGAATCATTTGTAATAGAATAAAATCATGAAAAAACACTTTTTGCTAGCTTGTCTGTTAATGGCTATGGGAGGCGTGTTCCCTGACGTAGTCAATGCCCAGTGTGGTGACAATGGAGATGGAACTTTTTCTAATCCTGTATTTTGGGCAGATGTTCCTGATCCGGATGTGATACGTGTAGGGGATGACTTTTATATGGTGAGTACAACCATGCATTTGGTTCCGGGAGCGCCGATCATGCACTCAAAAGATTTGGTCAACTGGGAAATAGTAAGTTATCTGTATGATCGGTTGGATGATAAACCGAATTATGACTTGAAAGAAGGAACTGTATATGGACGTGGCCAGTGGGCTACTTCTTTGCGTTACCATAATGGAACATATTATGCTTATTTTTCTCCGAATGACACCCCTTACAAAGGATATGTGTATACTACTTCTGACCCTAAAAAGGGATGGACATTGTCGTCACGTATTCCTCATTTTCATGATGCGTCTTTGTTTTTTGATGACGATGGGAAAGCTTATATCTTTTATGGTACCGGACAGTTGCGTGAACTGAAGCCGGATTTGAGTGATGTCATGCCGGGAGGTGTGGATATGAAGATATTCGAAAGAGATAAAGAGGAAAATGCTTTACTGGAAGGTAGTAGGGTGATAAAACACGATGGGAAGTATTATTTGCTGATGATTTCATGGCCTCGAGGAGGTAAACGCAGACAAGTATGTTACCGGGCAGATAAAATTACCGGTCCTTATGAGAAAAAGGTGATATTGGAAGATGCATTTGCTGGTTTTCCGTACGTGGCACAAGGTACGATTGTAGATGATGGAAAAGGAAATTGGTATGGAGTTATTTTTCAGGATCGTAATGGGGTAGGTCGTGTGTTGACTGTGATGCCTTGTCGATGGGTAGACGGCTGGCCGATGTTAGGAGATGAAAATGGACATGTGCCGGCTACAATGTCTAAGCCTGTACAAGGATATTCTTCTGAAGGATTGGTAGTGAGTGATGATTTTAGTGGCGAAAAGCTAAAATTGAACTGGCAGTGGAATCATAATCCGATGAATGAATGTTGGTCATTGAAAGCACGTAAGGGATATTTACGGTTGACGACCGGACGAGTTGTGGATAATTTGTTTGTGGCACCTAATACTTTAACTCAGCGTATGGAAGGGCCGAAATGTTCTGGAGTGGTTTGTATGGACCTTTCGGGCATGAAGGATGGTGATGTGGCCGGACTGAGTGCATTTAATGGAGATGCTGGAATTTTAGCTGTCACTTGTCAAGGAAGCCAGAAGTATTTGACTATGAAAACAGAAAGTGTCAAATTGGATGAAAAAAATAAGTCTGTGACAGGTATTGATCGAAATGAAATTCAAAAGGTAGAATTGACATCGGATGTGATATACCTTCGTTTGGATGGGGACTTCAGATTGAATAAGGATATAGCTTCATTCTATTATAGTTACGATAATAAAGACTGGAAGAAAATCGGAACTGATTTTAAGATGATTTTTGATTATCGTCGTTTCTTTATGGGCACTAAGTTTGCTTTGTTTAATTATGCGACAAAGAGTCTGGGTGGTTTTGTTGATATCGACTTCTTTGACTATCAGCATATAAAGAAATGATAGTACAGGTTTTGCAGCCGAGAATCTGATAAAAGAAAAGTGAGAAAATAGTGTGGCTGGTGGAATCTTTATGTTGCGCCTGCTTACAGAATGATGTGTAATATTACGTTTCCCTTTTAGTCGTTTTATCTGCACTAAAAGGGAAACATAACAATAAAACTAATGTCTATGATAAAACGTGTATTATTGTCATCGTTTACTGCGATGATTTGTATGACAAGTTTATATGCAAGTGAAAAAGAGGTGCTGAGTCCTGATGGACGTTTGAAGGTAGTAGTGTCAGATGAAGGTGGAATTCCTTCTTATCAGGTATTCTATGATGGAGTAACTTTTATTGAGAAATCTCCGTTGGGTATGAAGACTACTATTGGTGATTTTACATCTTCTTTATCACTAGGTAGTGAAATCAAGGAGACCTCTATCCGGAAGAACTACCGTTTACCGAACATAAAAAAAAGTAAGGTGGAGTATGCGGCTGAATCAGTAGTCGTTCCATTTACAAAAGAAGGGAGAACTGCTTTTGATGTGGAATTTCGGGTAAGTAATAATGACGTGGCCTTTAGATATACCGTTTATCCTAAGAAGGACATTTTGTGCTGTGTGATACAGCAGGAAACTACGGGGTTTGTCATGCCGGAAGGTACGACTACTTTCTTATGTCCACAAAGCGGACCGATGGGTGGTTTCGCCAGAACTTCTCCCAGCTATGAAACTCCATATACAGTAGATGATACGATGGGAAAAAATGGTTGGGGAGAAGGATATACATTCCCTTGCTTGTTTAAAAATTCAGATAAAGGTTGGATTTTAATTTCTGAAACTGGAGTAAACAGTTATTATTGCGGTAGTCGTTTGATGGGGCATGAAGATGGGTTGTATACCATTGGTTTTCCGCAGGAAGGTGAATTTAACGGCAATGGCACGATTTCTCCGGGAATTGCATTGCCGGGGAAGACTCCTTGGCGTACTATAACCTTGGGTTCTACACTGGCTCCTATTGTAGAAACAACTGTACCGTTTGATGTGGTAGAGCCGTTATATGAACCGTCGAAAGACTATACCGCAGAATACGGTTGTGGAACTTGGAGCTGGATTATTGCCGGAGATGCCAGTATGAATATGGATGACCAAAAGCGTTATGTAGATTTTTGTGCAGCTATGGGATATCGTACGGTGCTGGTAGATGCGCTTTGGGATACACAGGTAGGTTATGATAAGATAGAAGAGCTGGCTGCCTACGCCAAACAGAAGAATGTAGGGCTATATTTGTGGTATAACTCCAATGGATACTGGAATGATGCCCCTCAAGGACCTCGTGGAAAAATGAGTAATATCATTGAGCGTCGGAAAGAAATGAAATGGATGCAACGTATAGGTATCAAAGGTATTAAGGTCGATTTCATAGGTAGTGACAAGCAGGTCACCATGCAGCTTTATGAAGACATTTTAGCTGACGCAAACGATTATGGACTGTTGGTTATTTTTCATGGATGTACCATTCCGCGTGGATGGGAACGTATGTATCCTAATTATGCGGCCAGTGAAGCGGTATTGGCCAGTGAAAACATGAATTTCTCTCAGGGAAGCTGCGATGCAGAAGCATTCAATGCATGTATCCATCCGTTTGTTCGTAATACGATTGGGAGTATGGATTTCGGAGGAAGTACTTTGAACAAATATTATAATGCGAAAAATGAACCGGGGGGACGGCTGAGAGTTACGTCCGATGTATTTGCATTGGCTACGGCAGTATTGTTTCAGAGTCCGGTGCAGCATTTTGCATTGGCACCTAATAACCTGACTGACGCTCCAGCTTGGGCCGTGGATTTCATGAAAAAAGTGCCTACTACTTGGGATGAGGTGAAGTTTATAGACGGTTATCCTGGAAAATATATTGTGATGGCACGTAAACATGCTGGTAAATGGTACGTGGCAGGAATTAATGCACAGGATGAAACTATTAAATTAAAGATAGATGTTTCAACTTTGTTTGCAGCAGGAGAAATCGTCAATTTGTATGAAGATAATGATAAACTGGCAGGCTCAGTCAAGGAACAGGTTATCAGTAAGAAACAGACTTTGAACCTTTCTATTCCTAAAAATGGAGGTGTAGTGATTACCCGGAAGTAATCATGAATAAAAAAAATTTGATTCTTTAGGTGGGTAAAGTGAAATGGATTTGATAAACTTAAATATTGAATATTATGAATATTAGCAAGATTTTGTTACTGTGTGGTGGTTGTGCACTGTTGAATAGTCTGAATGTAAATGCTCAACGACCTATTATTCAAACGAAATATACTGCCGATCCGGCACCGATGGTATACAATGATACGGTATTTCTTTATACGACGCATGATGAAGATGATGCCGAAGGGTTTAAAATGCAGGATTGGTTGTTGTATACTTCTACCGATATGGTTAACTGGACTGATCATGGGGTTGTTGCTTCTCTCAAGAGCTTTGATTGGGTGAAGCGTGATAATGGAGCTTGGGCTGAACAGGTAGTTGAGCGCAATGGTAAGTTTTATATGTATTGTCCGATTCATGGAAATGGAATCGGTGTGCTTGTTTCCGACAGTCCTTATGGACCATTTAAGGATCCTCTTGGAAAGCCTCTTGTATGGCAGAAAGAACATTGGGATGATATTGACCCTACCGTGTTCATCGATGAGGATGGGCAAGCTTATATGTATTGGGGAAATCCCAATTGTTATTATGTGAAATTAAATGAAGACATGATTTCATATTCAGGAGATATTGTAAAGCTAAAAGAAACTCCGGAGCATTATCAGGAAGGTCCGTGGTTCTATAAACGTAATGGACATTATTATTTGGCTTTTGCTTCTACCTGTTGTCCGGAGGGAATAGGGTATGCAATGAGTGATAGTCCTACAGGACCATGGAAAACGAAAGGATACATTATGCGTCCTACGGAAAGAACAAGAGGCAATCATCCTGGTATTATGGATTATAAGGGGAAATCGTATGTCTTTGGGTTGAATTATGATTTGTTAAAACTGGAAACGAATACTCACTATGAACGCCGTTCGGTGTCAGTGGCAGAAATGCACTATAATGAAGATGGAACTATTCAAGAAGTACCTTATTGGGCGGATACCAAGCTGGAGCAGATCGGTACTTTTAATCCGTTCCGTAAGGTAGAAGCTGAAACTATGGCTTGGGGATATGGATTGAAAACTGCTCCGAATGCAGATAAGTCTCTTTCGGTGGTAGATGTGAACAATGGAGAGTACATCTGTGTACGTGGAGTAAACTTTGGAAAGAATAAAGCTCGCCGTTTTGAAGTTTCCGCATTGCCTCTTGAGGGAGGAAATCTGAAAATTCGTTTGGATGCTCCGGATGGAAAGATTGTGGGAAACGTGAATATACCGCAGGGAAATGAAACATCTAAGTATGAACTTTATTCTTGTGAGGTCAATGCGGTCAGTGGCATACATGATTTGTACCTTAGTTTTGAAGGAGAGAATAATAAGGATTTATTTGAATTGGATTATTGGAAATTCTGATATTAGTTTACAGCATAAATAGAGTATATATGATAAAAAAGATTTTAAGAAAAGATATAAAGTTGTCTTTACTAAATATTCGATGGTGCAGAATTATGCAGGGAGTGGTTTTGTTGTCTGGTTTGGCGGTAAATGCACAAAACCCCATTATCCAAACATCTTATACGGCTGATCCGGCTCCTATGGTATACAATGACAAGCTGTACCTTTATACAAGTCACGATGAAGACGGTTCTACGTGGTTTACCATGAACGACTGGAAACTTTATTCCACGGATGATATGGTGAACTGGACCGAACATCCCACTCCTTTGTCATTCAAGACATTTGAATGGGCAGGTGGAGATGCATGGGCTGCCCAGTGTATTGAACGTGACGGTAAATTTTATATGTATGTACCTGTGACGGACCGTAAAGGTGAAACGGCTATTGGAGTGGCTGTGGCTGATAGTCCTTACGGGCCTTTTTATGATCCGATAGGGGCTCCTTTGGTACGAGCTGATTATGGCAATATAGATCCTACGGTCTTCATTGATGAAGATGGACAGGCTTATCTTTATTGGGGAAATCCGAACTGCTATTATGTGAAACTGAATAAGGATATGATATCTTATAAAGGGGATATACATGCGGTACCGATGAAGCCGGAAGCTTTTGGACGCAGGGAAGGAGATTCACAACGTCCTACTTTGTATGAAGAGGCTCCGTGGCTGTATAAACGTAAGGGAATGTATTACCTCTTTTATGCTGGAGGACCGGTTCCTGAACATTTAGCGTATGCTACAGCTGAAAGTCCGGAAGGCCCGTGGAAGTATGGAGGTACTTTGATGGCTACAGAAGGAGGAAGTTTTACCAATCATCCTGGAATTGCCGATTTCAGAGGAAAAACTTATTTGTTTTATCACGATGCTTCTCTTCCTGGTGGAAGTGGCTTTACTCGTTCTGTGTGTGTTAGGGAACTTGATTTCCAGTCTGATGGAAAAATTCCTTGCATGAAGATGGTGAAAGAGGGTGTTACGAAGAGTTTAAAACCTCTTTGTCCGTACCAGAAGGTGGAAGCGGAAACAATGGCATGGTCAGAAAAGATGAAGAGCGCTTATAATCCTCAGGTAGGAGTCTTTATTACAGCCTTAGCAGATGGAGCTTATACGAAAGTACGGGCTGTTGATTTCGGTGAGAAAGCTCCTTCTCGTTTTTCTGCTCGTTTGTCTACCACTCACAATGCGGAAATTACTATGGAAGTACGTCTTGACGGGCTGGACGGACAGGTGTTAGCTAAGATTAAAGTATCACGAACTGGGGGAAGTGATCGTTGGCGGATGATGGAAGAACAGATTCCACAGGTAACAGGTGTACACGACTTGTATTTTATTTTTAAGGGAAAGGCTCCGAAAGATTTGGCTTATTTTGATTATTGGAAGCTGAATTACTGATGATATTGCGTATGCTATGAACAGGGTTAATTTATTTTTATTATCCGTTTTCACTTGTGTAGGGTGGAGAGGAGAATGTTTGGCCGGGAATGATCCCGGCCTCTCGTCTACTAATGAGTTGCAGGAATGGACGTTGGAAAAGCAGGAGACTGAGCAGGTAACTTTTCGATTAGCAGACACTCTGTTGAAACTTCGTCCGCTGACCAACAACGCTGTAAGAGTGATTCGAAGCACGGGCATAGCTCATGAAGTTCCAGAATTAGTATATCTTCCAAAGAAGGTTCCTGATTATGTACTGAAAAAGGAGAAGGATGGTTATATTTTGTCTTTAAAGAATTTGAATGTCAGGTTTTCTGTATCTGACGGACGGATTTCGTTCTTTTCTTCTGGTGGCAAGGAAATAGTAGGAGAGGAGGCGAGTCTGATAGAGTCTTCTTCTGTGCAAGGGGAAAAAACGTATGTTTCTACGCAGACTTTTCATTCTCCGTTTGATGAGTGTCTTTACGGGTTAGGACAGTTTCAGGATGGTTATTTGAATGTGCGTGGTTTAACCAGAAGACTGACCCAGGTTAATACACAGATAGCCATTCCTTTTGTGATGTCGAATAAAGGATACGGACTTTTGTGGAATAATTATGGTTTGACAGATTTTAATCCTGCTTCTTCGGTAGTTGCACTTCAGAAAACGGGGTTGGGAGGAAATAAAGTAACCGTGAATGTGACTTCTACTGAAGGAGGGAAGGAGGAAGTGCGTGAAAGTAATGTATTCGCGGGTAAGTTGAAAGTAGAATCAGACGGACAGTATGCTTTGATGCTGGATGTGGGAAGCGTAATGGCGCGTAGACATAATCTGGCAATTGATGGGCATACGGTAGTCGACATGAATAATCTCTGGTTGCCACCTACAGTTTCCATATTGGTAGATTTAAAAGCGGGAGAGCATAATTTAAGGGCCGAATTGACTAAAGAGGATGCACCTAAAGTGTATTTTAGAAAAGTAGATGAAACTACTACTTTTCGCTCTCCGGTATCGAATGGAATAGATTATACTTTCTTTGCAGGAACAGCCGATGAAGTGATTGCTTCTTATCGGGAAGCGACAGGAGAAGTCCCTATGTTGCCTGCGTGGGCTTTGGGATACATTCATTGCCGGGAACGTTTTCATTCTCAAAAAGAAATTCTGGAAACGGCTTCCGAATTTCGAAGAAAAAAATTGCCGGTTGACTTGATGGTACAGGACTGGCAGTACTGGGGAAAATATGGATGGAATGCCATGCGTTTTGACGAGACAGATTATCCTGCACCTCGGGAAATGACCGACAGTCTTCACCGGATGGGCATGAGACTGATGTTGTCGGTCTGGTCGAAAGTGGACCAATATTCTGTGTTAGGAAAACGTTTAGCTGATAAGTCCTATTACATACCAGGTACTCCTTGGGTTGATTTTTTTAATCCGGAAGCTGCTTCTTTTTATTGGAAGAACTTTCGGGATAGTCTGGTGCTTCCGATAGGAATAGATGCTTGGTGGCTGGATGCAACGGAGCCGGAAAATGACGATTTGGTAGGACGTAGGGTAAACCATTCCACTTTCCCCGGAGAAGTGTTCCGGAATGTGTATCCACTTGTGGTCAACAAAACGATATATGAAGGTTTACGAGGCCTTTCAGCTGGTGAGGGAAAACAACGTGATTCTATTTCTCGGACTATTCTGCTTACCCGTAGCGGATTTCCTGGCATTCAGCGATATGGGGTTGCTACTTGGTCAGGAGATGTCGGGAATGACTGGGATACATTTCGTCGTCAGATTGTTGCAGGACTGGGTATTTCTGTTTGTGGTCTGCCTTGGTGGACTTATGATGCTGGAGGATTCTTTCGTCCGGGCGATGCACAGTATACAGATGCACATTTTCATGAGCGTTTTTCCAGATGGCTTCAGACTTCTGTCTTTTTACCTTTGATGCGTGTACATGGGTATATGACCAATACGGAGTTCTGGAATTATGGAGATAAAGTGACGGATATGGCTCGTAAATCATTAAAGCTGCGTTACCGCCTTTTACCATATATCTATTCTGAAGCAGCATGGGTTTCATTGGGAAATGGTACGATGTTACGTCCTCTGATGATGGATTTCCCTCAGGATACTCAAACTTTATCTTTGAAATATCAATATATGTTTGGTCGGTCTCTGCTGGTTTCTCCTATCGTGGAAGAGGGACCTGTCGTGTGGAAGACATACCTGCCTGCCGTTCAGGGTGGATGGTATGATTTCCATGACAACCAGTATATGTCAACGGGTTGGGTTCAGACTTCAGTCTCTCCGGACTACATTCCTGTATTTGTCAAGGCTGGCACTGTCTTGCCTTTGTCATCAGGATATGCAGAAAATGCGCAGAAAGCCTTGAAATCAGATTTGGAGATACGTGTTTATGCAGGAACAGATGGAACCTATCAATTGTATGAGGATGAAGGTACAGACTACAACTATCAAAAAGGAGGATATTCTTGCATTCGTCTGTTTTGGGATGATGCGCATTCCATTTTGATTATTGGTAAACGGAGTGGTCAGTATGAGGGGATGGAACCGGTGCGGAACCTTAAGATTGTAAAAATAGCCTTGTCCTCAGATGGAAAATCGAACGTAACAGAAAAGTCTGTAGTCTATAAGGGTGAGGAGTTAAAAATAGCTTTTTGATAGAAATAAATAGAGATAACTGTTGAATATAAATTTTGAACTAATGGAAGTGAAAAGAATGTTTGTGACATTGACATCATTGATGGCTTTGTCTTTGGGACCTGTTTCTGCACAGGCTCAGACTGGAACCGATAAGGTGAATGAGAAGTTTCATATCTATCTTTGTCTGGGACAGTCGAATATGGAGGGAAATGCAAAAATAGAAGCATGTGATACGGTGAATGTAACTCCGCGTTTCAAGGTGCTTCAAGCTGTAGATTGCCCGGATTTAGGACGGGAAAAAGGCAAGTGGTACACTGCTGTTCCTCCTTTGGCAAGATGTGGAACGGGTTTAACCCCAGCAGACTATTTTGGACGAACATTGGCAGATAGTCTTCCAGCTGATGTCGAAATAGGTGTTATTAATGTGGCTGTGGGAGGATGTAGAATAGAATTATTTGATAAGGATAATTATGCTTCGTATGTGGCCGAATCTCCAGATTGGTTAAAAAATATGGTCGCTGAGTATGATGGAAATCCTTATGCCAGATTAATCGAGCTTGCTAAACAAGCTTCTCGGTGTGGAGTTATAAAAGGTATACTTCTTCATCAAGGAGAATCCAATACCGGAGATCCGGATTGGCCGATGAAGGTAAAAAAAGTATACGATAATATTCTTTCAGACCTTGGTTTGCAGCCTAACTCATTGCCTCTTTTAGTTGGTGAGCTTGTTTCTGAAGGGCAAGGGGGAGCTTGTGCATCGATGAATCCGGTGATTCAGAAATTACCTGAAACGATTCCTGTAGTACATGTGGTTTCTTCTGAAGGATGTGAGGCCGTATCCGATCGATTGCATTTTAGTGCAGCTGGCTATAGAGAACTTGGCAAGAGATATGCCCTTACCATGCTTGAACTTTTGAAAAAGAGTAAGTAATAGGGTATTATACGAAGAGAGGAGATAGACTCGGTCAACCCCGTCTATCTCCTCTCTTTTTATTCATCTTTCTTCTCCTCTTCTTTTTCTTTACAGCGTTCCGTATATTTACTGGGGGATACTCCGTACAATTCTTTGAATGCATTGGAGAAGTAAGTTGTATTGTTGAAACCTACCAGTTGGGCTATTTCAGACATACTGTAATTCTTTTCAGATTTCAGCAGGATTTCTGCTTGTTTCAGTCTGATGTTCCTGATAAAATCCCGAGTAGACTGGTTGGTCAGTTCTTTTAGTTTTCTGTATAGGTGTACACGACTTATACCCACTTCGGCTGCAATCATTTCTGCATTTAAATCTGGATTATTCAGGTTCTTATTGATTACTTTTAGAACCTTTTGCATCAGCTTTTCATCTGCAGACTGAGGTTGTGCCACTTCAATATTGTCGTTTTGTTCTTGCTTTCCGCTAAAGTTATTGCGTAATATTTCTCTGTTTTTAATCAGGTTTTCAATAGTTGTTATTAAAATATCCAGGTTGAAAGGTTTGGCTATATAGGCGTCTGCTCCTAGGGAAAGTCCTTCGATATAATCCTTTTCACTATTTTTGGCGGTAAGAAGGATTACCGGGATATGATTGGTTTTGATATTCTGCTTTAATTTACGAAGCAACGTGATGCCGTTCACTTCTGGCATCATGATGTCACTTAGAACCAAATCAGGCATGTGGTGCATAATAAGGTCGAGTGCTTCCTTTCCGTTGCTACAACTTAACACACGGAAATGAGTTCCTAATTCAGTGAGCAGATAATTTCGTATCTCATCTTCATCTTCTACAATTAATATAGAATGCTTTTTCCTGATTACTTTTTTAGTGCCGTCTTCACTATTTTCGTTTTCTTCAATAGAAGCCGGAATATGTTGCAGAGGCTGATTTTCAATGGATGGTTGCTCTGAAATATTTTTATTATTATTCTGATAAAGCTCTTCGGTTGACAGATGGCTACATCCCAATGGAATATGGATGGTAAAACTGCATCCGGACTTGTTTTCATTGTTCTTGACTGTGATAGTACCATGATGCATCTTTATGAGCGACATAGATAGATGAAGCCCGATTCCGGTTCCTTTGCTTCGTGACCGGTCATCGCTTATCTGATAGAATCTTTCAAAAATACGTTCCATCTCACTTTCCTTTATGCCGGTTCCATTGTCTTCAATAATGATTTCTGCATAGTTATTCAATGGATAAACATTTGAAGAGTTATTGACGGAGTTGATATATATGTTGATTTCTCCTTCATTCTGGATATGTTTGAAGGAGTTTGAGAGTAAATTAAAGATTACTTTGTCAAAGTTATTAGGATCCAGCCAAACTTTCAGGCTCTCCATTTGGGTTATAATGTTTAATTTAGCTCCTTTAGCAGCTGCTTGATATGCAAATGTATTTTTTATGTCATTGATAAAGCTGATTAAATCCACTTCTGTGAAACTTAGCTTCATTTGGTTCTTATCTATCTTTCTGATGTCCATTAATTGGTTGATCAGGTTTAGAATTCTTTGCGCATTACGTTCTATCAATGAATAGCTTTTTTGTCTTTCGCTGTCATTATCTGTAGAGATTAATTTCTGTAATGGACTGATGATTAAAGACATCGGAGTCCTGATTTCGTGAGAAATGTTAATGAAGAATTGTAATTTACTTTCATTAATCTCTTCCAGATGTTTGTGCTTTAGCATCTCCTGTCTTACTCTGTATTTTTCTTTAGCCTGATGTATAAAGATGGCTATTATACTAATGATGATTAAGATATAGATAACCCATGCCAGACCGGAGTTGTACCATGCAGGATGTATATTAATGACTATTGTCTTTATTTTAGATTCAGAAGTGCCATTGATTGCTTTTACTTTAAATTCATATTTTCCTACAGGAAGATTACTGAAGGGAACACGGGAGCTTCCTTTGGGCAAAGAGTTCCATGTTCCATTATTCATGGAATATAAATAGTTTTGTGGGGAAATGAAATTGTCTGTAGCAAATTCTATATAAAACGAATTGTCATAGTGGGACAGATTGATTTCTTTGGTATGAAATATATCATTATCTATCACATGATAACTTCCGGATTGAGTCATTTCGTTAACTGCTTTATCATGCAGATAGAAACCGGTAATTCTTATATTGCTTTGAAACTTCTGTGTTTCGATGTCATTCGGGTTAAAAAAGACAATGCCATTGGTTCCCCCAAACAGAATTTTTCCGTCGGGAGATATGCAGTAGGCATTTCTTGAAAATTCATTATTGTATAATCCGTCTGATGCAAAGAAAGGAATAAACGATTTGTTGTGTGAATTATATTTGGCAATTCCCTGACTTGTACTTACCCATATATCCTTGTTTTTATCTACAATGATTGATGAGATCAGATTATTGGGGAGTCCATTGTGAGTTGTAAATTTCTCAATTATATTCAAATTATAATCCATTACATAGATTCCTTCCGGGGTTCCTGCCCATATATGGTCGTCTGGCCCTTGTGCAATGGTGTTTATACTTAAGCCTATGAGTACTTTTTCCTTACCTGCGACTTTGAGCTTCTCAGTATCTATGCATTTAATACCATCATAAGTGCCTATATACAATCGTCCGTTTGAAATATACAATAAAGTATTAATCCATTGATTGATTTCTTTCTCTGATAGAGCCTGATGTATTTTGAGGTTACTATAAGAAGCTGATGAAGCTGGTAAATCTACATAATAAAGCCCTGTTCCCATTGTGCCTATCCACAATCTTTTATGAGGGTCTTCTGCGAAACTATATACTTTTGTTATTTCATTACCTTCATTATTTCGCAGTGAAGTTTTGGAAAGTTTGTTTGTTTGCGAATCGAATAAAGATATTCCACTAAGATATGAACCTATCCATACCTTTTTATTGGAGTCTTCAAAAAGGCACATGACGGTAGGAGGAACATCCGGGTTTTTATCTTGAGTTAGATGTTGGATAAAGTTGTAGTTTTTGTCTAATAAATAAATACCATCATTGTCTGTACCTACAATTAGTTTACCCTTATCTGTGGTTTCGCACAAAGCTGTAATACAATTGCTTCCTATGTAATTTCGGATAGATGAGAAGTTTCCGATATAGTTAAACATATTCGCTTGTGAAGGAATAAATGCTACTCCTTTCTGGTAGATACCAATCCAAAGATTATTGCTGCTGTCTGTCAGCAAAGAATGTACTTTGCTTTTCTTGATGTTTATGTTGTCTATGTAAAAATCTGTGTTGGCTATGGATTTTTTTGAAATGTCATAAGCTACAATTCCTTCTCCATCAATACCAATCAGCATGAGATTATTATTCTGCTTAAATACTTTAATGGGGAAACTGGAATGAAATATTTGATGAAAGGTGTCATCTTCTTGATTGTATATAAATACTCCTCGTCCGCTGGTTCCTGCATATATATTGCCATTTGAGTCTTCTGTACAACAATTGATAAATTGATTTCCATAAGGCTTTCCAAGAGTATAGTGATGAATCTTTTTATTTTTATCAATTCTGATCATACCATGATATTCCGTACAAATCCATATATTCCCCTTACGGTCTTCCATGATATCATTGATTGTATGTCCAATTAAAGATGTATTCCAATCTTTAACTTGAAAATTTCCACTATCGTTAAAAGATAGTTCTTTGATGCCATACCCACTTGTTCCTATTAATATGCTGCCATCGCTGAGCTGTGCAATACTTTTATTGTTGTATTCATAACTTGAGTTGGATTTATTAATTGTAATGAAAGAATCTGATTTATAATTGTAAATCTGAAGTCCTTTGATTGAAAGTACGTACAAATTGCCTTTGGCGTCCTGAAATGTTCTGTATACATGATTCCCAAGCAATGAAGTAGAATCATTGAAATGATTTTTGTAATTAACAAATTTGGCGCCATCGTATTTGTTTAATCCATCTTCTGTAGACACCCATATATATCCTTTGGAATCTTGGTATATATGGTTAATCATACTGCTGGATATATCTCCATGAGTTGAATATAACTTACAAAACTGTCCTTTACAAAAAAGAGGTAGAAAACACAGAAAGATGATTAAAATAAAGGTTTTGTTTTTCATTATCTGTATCATAAGTTTACACTTGGTTATTTCCCTAATGGATAAGTTTGTTGAAATGTACGTATTGTTAGTGATGCAAAGTAAATTCTTTTTTTTCATTTCTCAATGAAAAGTAAAGGAATTAAATAGATACTTTTTATAGAGTTTCTGGTATAGGGCGGTGCTTAAAATAAGCAGTGTATGTGGACGTTAATACCCTTATTGTAGAGATGGTGTAACATATACATATGCTTTTTGTTACAATAGAAAATGAAATGTAACCATAGATGTAAGCTTGGTATCCTGTCGGACATACGTATTAATAACCTTTCCCTATTTTTGTTACAGTGAAAATCAATGAAAAATACAATGAAAGGTATATGAAAACACATTTTATTATTAAACGTTTTTTATTAGGCTTAGCCTTGCTTGCTTCTTGTGATTTTGGAGCTTTTGCAAAGGTGGTTTTACCGGTGCTGGTATCAGACGGTATGGTGTTGCAGCGAAATGCTCCCTTAACAATATGGGGTGAGGCTGATCCGTCTGAGAAGGTTTGTGTAAAGTTTCAAAAGAAACAATATAAGGTAACGGCGGATGAGAATGGGAAATGGGCTGTAACACTGCCTGCCATGAAAGCCGGAGGACCTTACTCTATGACAATTAACGACATTGTTTTAAATGATATTCTCGTTGGAGATGTCTTTTTATGTTCAGGTCAGTCTAATATGGAACTTCCGGTTAATCGGGTAATGGATAAATATGCAGATGAGATAGAAGGATATGAAAATACCTCTGTTCGATATGTGAAAGTTCCTTATTCGTATGATTTTTCTCAACAGAAAGAAGATATTCGTCCTGTAACCTGGCGTCCGATGACGACCGAAAATGTAAAAGATTTTTCTGCGATATGTTATTTCTTTTCCCGGTTGCTGGAAGAAAAGGCTAATGTGCCGGTAGGTATTATTAATGCGAGTTGGGGAGGTACTCCGGTGGAAGCTTGGGTTAGTGAAAAAGGATTGCAAAACTTTCCGGAGTATGTACATCAGAAGGCCTTGTATGAGGATACAGAATTAGTTTCTCGGATAACAGAAACTGAAAGGCTGCATCAACAGGCATGGAATAAAGTATTGTATAAGTCTGATGCAGGACTTCATGGTGTGACACCTTGGTATGCGGAGGATTATGATGATTCGGATTGGGAAAAGGTAGATATGTTTTCAGATAACTGGGCCATTCGTAATGGTCGTCCTTTGAACGGAGTGCATTGGTTCAGGAAGGACTTTTTTGTACCAGAGGACTGGAGTGGAAAAGAAGCCGTTTTACGTTTAGGGTGCATTGTGGATGCAGACTCTGTGTTTGTAAACGGACATTTCGTCGGCACTGTTTCCTATCAGTATCCTCCTCGTATTTATAAAGTACCTTCCAAGTTGCTGAAGAAGGGAAAAAATCAACTTACTGTACGGTTGTTTAGTTATGGAGGACGTCCTTCTTTTGTAAAGGAAAAGCCTTATAAGTTGATTTGTGACGGGAAAGAAGTAAATCTGGAAGGGGGATGGAAGCACAAAATAGGTACGGTGATGCCCCCTTCTCCTTCTTCTACAGCCTTTCATTACACTCCTGTTGGCTTGTATAATGGGATGATTTATCCATTACGTCATTATACGTTCAAAGGAGTGGTGTGGTACCAGGGAGAGTCAAATGTGGGCCGTTGGAGCGAATATTCGTCTTTGCTCAGTGCATTGATAGCCGACTGGAGAACACTTTTCAAAGATGAAAATCTTCCTTTTTATATCATTGAATTAGCTGATTTTCTGGCACCGGATGATCCGGGGAGAGCAGCATGGGCTGAGTTGAGAAAACAGCAGGCGAAAACAGCCCGTGAGAATACACACGTTACACTGATAAAGAATAGTGATACGGGAGAATGGAATGACATTCATCCTTTGGATAAAAAAACAGCAGCTACCCGTCTGGTGGAAGCAGTAATACAGAATGAAAAATAATAAACAGATATGAGTAAGATTCAGAATCAGAAAGTATCCATGGCCGAGAAAGTGGGCTATGGATTAGGAGACTGTTCCGCAAATCTGGTATTCCAGATGATGATGATTTACCAGACCAAATTCTATACGGATGTGTTTGGGCTGGAAGGAGCAATTGCAGGAACCGTCATGTTGGTAGCACGTATTGTGGATGCGTTTGTAGATCCCACTGTCGGTATTTTGTCTGACCGGACTCAGACGAAATGGGGAAAATATCGTCCATGGGTATTATGGACAGCACTTCCTTTCATGGTGTTCTATGTACTGGCCTTTTACAATCCGGGTATTGAAGAAAAAGGACTGGTAGCTTTGTATGCTACAATTTCATACACCTTGCTGATGACGATGTATTCTTTTAATAATACACCTTATTCTTCATTGGGAGGAGTCATGTCGTCAGATATTAAAGAACGTACCAGTATTACCTCTGTGCGTTTCGTCTTTTCTACGATTGCACAGTTTGTGGTACAAGGGCTTACCTTACCGTTGGTCAGCAAGTTTTCGGAAGGTAGTGACAAGGCACATGGCTGGCTCTGTACCATATCCTTGTTTGCTGCCGTAGGTTTCTTGTTTTTGGTAATTGTATTTTTCTCGGCAAAAGAACGTATTACTCCGCCTGCCAATCAGAAAAATGATACCCGTCAGGATATAAAAGATGTATTAAGCAGTGTGCCTTGGCGTGCCATGTTTGTCTTGACTCTTTTTGTGTTCATCACACTGGCTATGTGGGGAAGTGCCATGAACTATTATTTTGAAAACTATGTGGATAAGGCAGCTTTGTTTACTTTCCTGGATAATATCGGGTTGGTAGCCACTGACGGTGGAACTTCAGTCGGGTATCATATACTTGATGCTTTCGGGTTGATTGTAACTTCTCCGGACAAAGCATACGAAGTGGGCTTTGGCGTATTTAATATGGTGGGAGCTTTGGTTCAGTTTTTCGGCGTAATTTGTTTGTCAGAATTTTTAGCCAACAAATATGGCAAGAAGCGTACGTTTATCGTATGTCTTGCGCTGACGGCTATTTTCACGGCTTTGTTCTATTTCCCTTCAAAATACGATATTGAAATGATGTTCGTATTGAACTTCTTGAAGAGCTTGGCCTATGCACCAACGGTTCCTTTGCTTTGGGCTATGATTGCCGATGTGGCCGACCATTCGGAATATATCAATTACCGTCGTGCTACGGGATTTATCTTTTCGGGAGTGGTGTTTGCCCTGAAAGCCGGATTAGGTATTGGAGGAGCTGTATTGGGCTTCTTGCTGTCGGGATTTGGTTATGTTTCTGGAGCGGATATAGCTCAAAGTGATACAGCCGTTCATGGCATCATTCTTTCATCAAGTCTGATTCCAGCCGCATTCTTTTTTGTCGGTGTGGTGGCATTATGTTTCTATCCTATCAGTAAAGAATACAATGAGAAAATGCAGGCAGAATTAACTGCTCGAAGAAGTAAAAGTGACTATTAATCAAGGAAAAATATATGAAGAACAAACACATTGCATCATGGATGCTGTGCAGCCTGTTTATTATGGGGTGCGGGAGTAAGGTTTCTGATACGGTTGTATCAGAGAAATCTTTGAAAGAGGTTGTAGGAAACAAGTTTTTAATGGGAGTAGCTCTGAATGTACGTCAGTCATCTGGTGCTGATACTTCAGCAGTGAAGATTGTGAAGCAGCATTTTAATTCCATTGTGGCAGAAAACTGTATGAAATGCGGAGAAATTCAGCCTAAAGAGGGAGAGTTCCATTTTGAGGATGCCGACCGCTTTGTGCAGTTTGGAATAGATAATGGAATGACGGTGATAGGACATTGCTTGATTTGGCATTCTCAGCTTCCGGACTGGTTCTGCGTAGATGAAAAAGGTCAGAATGTTTCTCCTGAAAAGTTGAAACAGCGTATGAAAACGCATATCCAGACCGTTGTAGGACGATACAAAGGAAAGGTGAAAGGCTGGGATGTGGTGAATGAAGCTATTGTGGAAGACGGCTCTTATCGCAAAAGTAAATTTTATGAAATCTTGGGAGAAGAGTTTATTCCACTGGCCTTCCAGTATGCGCACGAGGCTGACCCGGATGCCGAACTTTATTATAATGATTATGGTATGGACGTGCAGGGGCGTCGGGAAGGAGTTGTGAAGCTTGTCCGTTCATTGAAGGAAAAAGGATTGCGTATTGATGCTGTGGGTATGCAAGGACACATGGGAATGGATTACCCCGACATCCAGAAATTTGAAGAAAGTATGCTTGCTTTTGCTTCTGCTGGTGTCAAGGTGATGATTACAGAATGGGATATGAGTGCGCTGCCTACTGCACTTCGCAGTGCCAATATCTCGGATACGGTTGCGTTTAAGAAAACATTGAATCCTTATCCGCAGGAACTTCCTGACTCTGTCAGCCAGGCCTGGAACAAAAGAATGCAGCAGTTCTTCCAGCTTTTTGAAAAACATGCCGATATTGTGACGCGTGTAACGGCATGGGGAGTTACAGACGGAAATTCATGGAAAAATGATTTCCCGATTCGTGGAAGAAGAGACTATCCGTTGCTTTTTGACCGGAACTATCAGCCTAAGGAATTTATCCAGAAAATGATGGATGAGCAGTCGGATACGACAGCTATTGCACAGAAATAATGTTTAACAGGAGACACTTTCAGTGAGAGTCTCGTAAATCAATATAAAAATGAAAAAGGAAGAAAGATATTTGTTTCCTGCCGACTATATGGCAGATCCGTCAGTACATGTATTTAACGGACGTTTGTATATTTATCCTTCACACGACCGTGAATCAGGTATTCCTGAAAATGACAACGGTGACCATTTTGATATGAATGATTACCATGTACTGTCGACGGATGACGTGATGCATGGTGAAATCGTCGATCATGGAGTGGCTTTGAAGGTTGCTGATATACCTTGGGCCGGACGCCAGCTTTGGGACTGTGACATTGCCTGCAAGGATGGAAAATATTACTTGTATTTTCCGTTGAAAGACCGGAATGATATTTTCCGTATGGGGGTAGCCATTAGCGATAAACCTGAAGGTCCGTTTATTCCTCAGCCCGATCCGATTCGTGGAAGCTACAGTATTGATGCGGCAGTTTTCCGCGATGATGACGGAAGCTACTACATGTATTTTGGCGGAATCTGGGGAGGACAGTTGCAGCGTTATCGTGATAACAAAGCCATTGAAAATCCGTGTCTTCCTGCCGATAATGAACCGGCTTTACCCAGTCGTGTGGTAAAATTATCGGATAATATGTTGGAATTTGCAGAAGAACCCCGTCCGGTCATCGTATTGGGAGAAGATGGCAAACCTTTGTTTGCAGGCGATCCGCATCGTTTCTTTGAGGCTTCGTGGATGCATAAATATAAAGGTAAATATTATTTCTCTTATTCTACGGGCGATACCCATCTGTTGTGTTATGCGGTAGGCGACAATCCTTATGGACCGTTTACATATCAGGGAGTAATTCTGACTCCGGTAGTAGGATGGACTACCCATCACTCTATTGCAGAATATAAAGGAAAGTGGTATCTTTTCCATCATGATTGTGTTCCTTCAGGTGGAAAGACCTGGCTTCGCAGTTTAAAAGTGGTTGAATTGGAATACGATGAAGAGGGTAAGATTCAGACCATAAAAGGAAGTGCAGATGAATAAAAAGTACTTGTTGGGTATATGTCTTTTGTCTTTCGGACTGACCTTATTTGCGGAAGATGGAAGTAAACTCTGGTTGCGACAGGCGTCTTGTGAAAAGGCGTCTGTCTGTTGTTCAATTTCTTCTCCTACCATTGCCATAGCTCGTGAGGAACTGTCTTCTTTATGGCGTGGAAAGACGGTTGAACTACAACTGTTTGCTGATGAAGCTCATCGTAAGCTGGGGAAGGAAGGGTACACCATACGTACTTCGGATGAAAAGATAGTGCTTGGCTCCACTACTGAACAGGGTTTGCTTTATGCGGCCTATCATCTTTTACGCTTGCAGGCAGAAGGGGCAGATTGTACCCGTCTGGATATTGCGGAAAAACCGGCCTTCGATGTACGTGTGCTGAATCATTGGGATAATCTGGATGGTACGATAGAGCGTGGATATGCCGGTAAGTCCTTGTGGCAGTGGGACGAACTTTCAGATACAGTGTCGGCACGTTATCAGGAATATGCCCGGGCCAATGCTTCGGTTGGTATCAACGGAACAGTACTTAACAATGTCAACGCTTCGGTTAAAATACTTTCCAGCGAATACCTTGAAAAGGTACGCGTGCTTGCGGATATTTTCCGGCCGTACGGAATAAAAGTCTATCTTTCGGTCAACTTTGCTTCTCCCATGCAGTTGGGAGGATTGTCTACAGCCGACCCGTTGAATGAGGAGGTGGCTGAGTGGTGGAAGAAGAAGGTTCATGAGATTTACAGTCTTATTCCTGATTTTGGAGGTTTTCTGGTCAAGGCTAATTCAGAAGGGCAGCCTGGTCCGTGCGATTACGGGCGCACGCATGCCGAAGGAGCGAATATGATGGCAAGGGCTCTGAAACCCTACGGAGGAATCGTGATGTGGCGTGCGTTTGTGTACAGTCCGTCGGATGCTGACAGAGCCAAACAGGCTTATCTGGAGTTTAAACCTTTGGATGGAAAGTTTTTGGATAATGTGATTGTGCAGGTGAAAAACGGTCCGATTGACTTCCAGCCGAGAGAACCTTACAGTCCGTTGTTTGGTGCGATGCCCCATACCCCGTTGATGGCTGAATTTCAGGTTACACAGGAGTACTTAGGGCATTCCAATCACCTGGCTTACCTGGCTACTATGTGGAAGGAGTTTTATCGGTATGTGTCTCCTGCTTCTTTAAAAGGGGTAGCTGGAGTGGCCAATATAGGTGATGATACCAACTGGTGCGGACATGATTTTGCGCAGGCTAACTGGTATGCGTATGGTCGGTTGGCATGGAATCCTTTGCTTTCTTCTGAAGAAATAGCTAAAGAGTGGCTGGCACAGACTTTTACGTCCGACCCTAAATTCGTAGAGCCCATGACGCAAGTCATGATGGATAGTCGGGAGGCGGTGGTAGATTACATGATGCCGTTAGGACTACATCATATTTTTGCCTGGAGTCATCATTACGGACCGGAACCTTGGTGTGAGGTACCGGGTGCCCGTGCAGATTGGTTGCCGTCGTATTATCATCAGGCAGACAAAAAAGGTTTGGGATTTGACCGGAGTCGTGCTGGAAGTGATGCGGTGTCTCAGTATCCAGACTCTTTAGCCCACGTATTCAATTCATTGGAGCTATGTCCGGAAGAATTTTTGTTGTGGTTTCATCATGTAGATTGGAATCATTCATTAAAGTCTGGGCGTACTCTTTGGGATGAATTGTGTTATAAATATCAGCAAGGCGTTGATAAAGTGCGTGAGTTCCAGAAAGTGTGGAACCAGATGAAACCGTATGTGGATGAGGAGCGTTTTCAGGCGGTGGCTAAACGGCTGGATATTCAGGCGAATGATGCAGTGTGGTGGAAAGATGCGTGTCTGGAATATTTTCGTACCTATTCTCACATGAAGTATCCTGAAGGGGTAGAGGCTCCCGTATTCAAATTGAAAGAATTGAAAAAGGTAAAATTACCGATTAGTAACTATGAATGCCCTTCGGCAGACATGCTTCCACGGAAAAAATAATTGGTTTTTCTTATAAACAAAACGCAAGGACGTTTGATTTTAAGCGTCCTTGCGTTTTGTTTTAAACACCTTTGCATTTCAACTAAAACGCAAAGGTGTTTGAATTAAAATGTCTTTTCGTCTGAAATATAACGTTTTTACGTTTTTTAGAAGCGGCAGCGAATGTCAATTCCCACTTGTACGGGGCGTCCTTTTTGGGCGAAGCCGCGGCTCATTGTTTCAAAGTAGAACGCCTGATAATCTTTATTTAAGGCATTGTTTACCCAGAAACCGATTTGTCCGTTACCCTTGTTCAAGCTGAGGCGGCCGTTCAGTGTGCCGTAAAGTGCCTGACTGGCATTGTTCTGTTCTGTCCAGTAGATACGGCCTGCAGCGCGATAGTTGGCATCCAGGGTGATATTGTCCAGAATAGCGTTCTTGCGCAGCGGGAAAATGTATTGTCCGCCTACGGCAAATGTATGTTTAGGAACGAAGGGTACATAGTTACCGTTATAGTTTTCTGTTTCACTTATCACATAATCAGTGAAGGTGGCGTACGTATATCCGTAGTTTCCGTTCAGGCTGAACTGGTCAGTGAGCTGTGCGCGTAAGCTGGCTTCTGCACCTAAGCTACGGCTTTTTCCGGCATTCACCGTGATACGTCCCAATCCGCTTTCAGCAAAGCGTGACAACTGCTGGTCGCGAGTGTCCATGTAGAAAGCTGAGAGGTCGGCTTGTAACTTTCCGTTGAACAGGGTGAGGTGAGAACCGATTTCGTAGTTCCATGAATACTCCGGCTTGTAAAGGGTAGCTGCCTTTACGTCTGTTTGCGGGCTTTGAGCCATACCGTTCAGAATACCGATAATTTTTTGTTTCTGTTCATCTTTTATGGGCGCTGATTCGAGAGCTGGAATCGTTACGCCTGCTACGTCTTTCATCATGCTTGCCTGCATGTCATTTTGTAGCAGGTCAGAGAACATCTGAATGTTGTATCCTCCCGAACGGTATCCTTTAGATACACTCGCGTAGATGTTGTTGCGTGAATCAAAGTCATATTGCAAGGCGAATTTAGGCAACAGCTGGATGTAGTCGTGCGACAGCTTTCCATTATAACTGTTGTTTACGTTGAATTCTTTTGCCGGAATCATCTCAATTACTTTGTTAATTGGAGTCAACGTTCCGCCTAATGAGTAGGTATGTGTAAATTGGCAACCACTATAGTAATCCAGCTTCAGGCTTTCATAGTCCATGCGAAGACCGGCAGTGAAAGAGAGTCCTTCCAGCCCGAAGAGGTCATTGAAAGTTGACTGGTGGAAAATGGCTCCATTTAAAATCGGTGTACTGAATTTTCCTGGAATTGCAAGTTGTTCACCATTAATTATATCATTGAAGTTTAGCTTCATACTCATGTTGCCCATTGATATCGTGGGCATGTATTTATTGGCGTTCGTGTTGATGGTAGAATTCAGCCAGTTTACTCCGTCCTTCTGGAAGGTGACAGGAGCCTCTGTATCCAGCCACTGATAGAATCCGCTCACTCCGGTAGTCCACTGCCAGCGGCGTCCGGGTTTGGATTTCAATACGATTTCTTCGCTAAGTGTCTTGGAATTCTGCTTCTGCATCATGGTGTAGATGTTCTGTTCCGTAAAGTCCTGGTCCAGGTCCATGTGGTCGCGCAGGTACTGAAAACCAGTTACGCTACTCAGAATGAAGTTGTCAGCTTGATATTCCAGGTTCAGTCCGGTGTTCAGCAAGTTACGTTTGTATCCGCAGGTATTGTCGTAAGAGATACGTCCGATGTAGTCGGCACGGTCTTCTTCTCCTTTGACTTTACCTGTGTATGCATACGGATAGCCGCCCTGGTTGGTATATTCGTAGTTCACGGTAAAGTCAAGCTTCAGGTTTTCGGTCGGCAAATAAATGGCACGTATACGTCCGCCGAACTCATTGTCCGTATCAATTCGTTTTCCGTTAAAGTCGTTTTTGAAGAAACCTCCTTTGTGGTCATAAAACAATCCCACAGAAAAGGCAAACTGATTGGAAATACGATGGTAATGCGTAAGTGAGGCATTGTAATTGTTGTAGGTGGCAGCACCTAAACGAAGGTCTGTTCCCTGATATGTAAACGGTGATTTGGTAAACACACGGATAAGTCCTCCCATGGTATTACGTCCGTAGAGCGTTCCTTGCGGACCTCGCATTACGTCGATACGTTCAATATCAGAATAATTGAAGTCGAAGGCCGATTTGTCGATAAAGGGAATATTGTCCACATAAAGTCCCACAGCCGGTGTATTGATGCGCGAGCCGATGCCTCGGATGTAAACCGAAGTCGTCAGTTTAGAACCATAGTCTGGAATGAATAAGTTCGGAACCAGTGCAGACAATGATTTTACAGAGGTTACCGAATTATTGCGCATTGCACTTTGTGAGAAGGAAGTCGACGAAGTGGCTTGCTGACGCAGACGGTTGTTCTCCTTCGGAGTAGCAATAACCACAACCTCTTCTATGTCAATAACCTTTGTTGTATCTTTGGGTAGTGAGTTCTCAGGTGATACCGGACCTGCCAAGGCGCTCTTTATAGAAACAGCCAGTAACGAAACAATAGCAATATTCTTTTTCATTATGTTGAAAGATATAGTTTAGTTAACGGCTGCAAAGTAACGCCAATTTGCTTGGATGGGCAATCCTAATAAATGAGGATTTTGGATTAGATACGGTCTGCGTCAATGTATCCGTGCATGACCGCATAAATGGCCAGACCGGATACAGATTTAATGCCCAACTTTTCTGTGATGTTTTTCCGGTGGGAAATAACCGTAGTCAGACTGATGTGAAGTTTATCTGCTATTTCTTTGTTGATCAGTCCTTTGGTTACAAGCCTGAGCACCTCAATTTCTCGGGCGCTCAATTCATGCTCTGCATCGGTGGCAGGAGGCGTTACGGGATGATGCGTCAGCTCGTGTCCTCGTTTTCGGGTCTGCATGATGGTTTTGACCAGTTGCTCCTGCGGAAGAAGAATATTCAGGCTTGGAATACCGGTTAGTAAGGGAGGTTCTCCTGCGGAGAGCACAATACACTTGGGTTTTCTTTCCAGAAAAAATGACGTATGCTCAAAATACACGTTGGCCGACACAAAATAATGTGCATACATGTCGGGTGTATCGTCTATCAGTTTTTCAAAAGAAGAAAACGTACGTATGACTGCCTCGGGAATAAGTTCTTCCAGAATCGTACGTAGTCCGAGGGCCGTCAGCGTGTTGGGCTCAATGATGGCTATTTCCGGCAGGTGGTGCATATAATAAGGTAATTAATGGTTTAAATAATTGGCTACGGCTTCAGCACATCGCTCTCCGTCAATTCCTGCTGAGACAATACCTCCGGCATATCCGGCACCTTCTCCACAGGGGAAGAGACCTTTCACGGTAAGATGTTGCAGGGTGTCTTTATCGCGTACGATACGTACGGGGGAGGAGGTACGTGTTTCTACGGCAATCATGACTGCTTCGTTGGTGAGAAAGCCACGTGAGCTCTTCCCGAAAAGCTGGAACCCTTTGCTCAGTCGTTCGCTCAGGAAAGAGGGCATCCAGAAATGAAGGGGAGAAGATACTAATCCCGGGCTATAAGAGGTCGCAGGAAGATCATAGCTGAGTTTCTTTCGTGTAAAATCGACCATACGTTGCGAGGGGGCAGTCTGACGCATATTTCCCTGTTGCCAGCAGATTTGTTCCAGTTTTTCCTGGAAACGCATCATGGCTAATGTATGGATAGTACCTTCTGGCTGCTTTCCGTCGCGCAGAATCAGTTCTTCCGTCAGGCTTTCATTGGATTCGGGGAAAGGTTCTGCCTGAAGTTGCATTTCCGGAAGCAGAAGGTCTTCCGGACGTGTTTCTACCACCATACCCGAGTTGCTCCATTTGGTGCCGCGGTTGCTCGGGCTCATACCGTTGACTACCAGCTGGTGAGGACTGCTGGCTGCCGGTACGACAAATCCACCGGGGCACATGCAGAAGCTGTATACTCCTCGTCTGTCTACTTGCTGTACGAAACTGTATTCGGCGGCTGGAAGGTATTTTCCTCGTCCGTTTTTATTGTGATATTGTATCTGGTCAATCAGCATGGACGGGTGTTCCAGTCGCACACCGATAGCAATCCCTTTGGTTTCCAGTTGTACCCCATGGGCATACAACCAGCGATATACGTCTCGGGCAGAATGTCCGGTAGCTAAAATGACAGGGCCTAAAAAGGTCTTTCCGGTATTCGTTTCAATGCCTTTGACTTTTTGACCTTCTATGAGTATGGATTCCATTCGAGTCTGGAAGTGTACTTCTCCTCCACAGGCAAGAATGGTGTTGCGCATGTTTTCGATAACTCTGGGAAGCTTGTCCGTCCCGATATGCGGATGAGCGTCCGACAAAATGGTAGGACTGGCTCCGTGCTGGCAGAATACATTTAATATTTTGTCTACGCTGCCTCGCTTTTTACTGCGGGTGTAGAGCTTTCCGTCGGAATAAGCTCCGGCTCCACCTTCTCCAAAGCTGTAGTTTGATTCAGCGTCTACCTTGTGCTCCCGGCTGATACGGGCCAGGTCTTCTTTTCGCTCACGTACATTCTTTCCTCGTTCTACCACAATAGGACGAAGGCCTAATTCGATGAGCTTGAGGGCTGCAAACAATCCTCCAGGACCTGCACCCACCACAATGACTGCAGGACGCCCCTCTACATTGGGATAATCCGTACGTTTAAATTCTTCCTCAGAGGGTGTTTCGTTGACAAATACACGAATGGTCAGGTTGACATAAATGGTACGTTGACGTGCATCAATGCTTCGTTTCAAAATACGTATGGCATTAATGGTACGTATGTCCAAACCTTTTTCTCGACTGATGTATTGTTTGAGTGATTGTTCGCTGGCTGCCTGTTCGGGCAGAATCCGGAGTTGGTATTCGTGAATCATATTTTTGTAACTTTTTTGCAAAGATAGGATTTCTGTTTGTTCTTACAAAGGAAGTTAGAGGGGACTTTTTATACTGATTTAAGACTTTTCTTTTAGAAAATGGTAAAAATTTCTATATTTGTGGCCGATTTATCACAACAATTGTAAGTGGAAAAGCGTTATTGATAGTGATAGTTGAATTTTAGTTAAAATAAAATTATGATGTGTAAGGTAAAAAAAATGTATCCATTATGGGGCTTTTTGTTGTCGTTCCCATTGTGGACGGTGTCATGTGTGGATAACAAGTATGATCTTGACAAAGACATTGACATGACAGTCAATGTAGGTGGAGAACATCTCACGATTCCTGCCGGTAGCTCAGATACAGCCTACTTGAGTAAGATTATTGAAGTAGAAGAAGGGGATATTCTTCAACCGGATGCTGCTACTCGTGTATATCATCTGACGAAAAAGGATGATATTAATGTAGAGCCTACTACGGTGAAGGAGGTGACGATTAGTAGTGCGAATACTGATTTGACAAAAGAATTAGTCGGAGTAGTTAGCAGTGCTTCTGCAAGTATAACTACAGATTTGGAGGAAGAAAATAACTTGACAGCAAAAGCAAGTGATATAGATGAGGCTTTAATCGAATTAGGTGCTTTGGAATCTGAAACTCCAGCAATTTTGACTTTGAAGTTTAGTTTTGATGGTGATTTGGCTTATGAGGCTGTAACAGCAAAAGATTTAAAGATTAAGCTTCCTGATTTCTTGGTGTTTAAAGAAGGTGAAGTGGAAGATGGAAATACTCTTACTTTAAATGAAATATTATCGGAAACTCCAAAAGAACTAGAAGTTATCGGTTATCAATTTGGAATTAAAGCTGGGGAAGGAGAAAAACCAGACGAAAATAGAACCATAACAATTGACGGAAAAGTTACGATGAAAGGACAGGTTGTAACTTCGGGTATTGGTGGTTCTGGTAGTTTGACTATGACTATGCATGTCACTTTGGGAGAAATGACTGCAAATAGTGTAACTGGTGTTATTCAGCCTAATATTGATGCTGAAACTACTAATATAGAATTGAATGATTTGCCTGATTTCTTAAAAGATGAAGAAACTCGTCTGGATATAACTAATCCGGTGATTCTGTTGAGAGCCGATAACCCATTGGAGACACCGGTAGAAGTTGATGCAGTACTTACTCCGATGAAAAATAATACTCAGATTGAAGGAAAGAAAGTAGAGATTGGAAGCGGTAATGAGAAAACTCCTGTAGTATTAGCGTCGGGTGAAAATGTGATTGCTCTTTCTCGTACGGGTGAATGTACAATTGAGGGAGTGACGAGTAACGTAAAAGTCGAAGACATAAACAATCTGCTGGAAACAATTCCGGATGACATTGAGGTAAAATTAAAGCCTGTTGTTCGTAATGAAGATTATTATACTGCAAAATTGGGCATAGCATACGAAATGCCTTCAAGTTATGAAGTGGATGTGCCGTTAAGTTTCGAACAAGGTCTGAATATCGTGTACAATGATTCCATACAGGATTTAAATAAAGACCTGAACGATTTGGATAAGGTAGGTTTGAAAAATATGAAGGTTATTTTGTCGGTAGACAATACTATTCCTTTGAAATTGCAGTTGAAAGCTGAAAATGTACAGATTAAAGATGTATATGGCAACGAACTGAGTGCGGTGAAGAAGACAATAGAAGAAGACAAACAGTACGTAGCAGAAAGTACAGATGGAGAGAAACCTGCTACAAGCGAACTGGTTTTGAGTCTTACCTCGGATGATACGGCGTTCTTGTCGAAGATCGATCGGATTTGCTTTAAGATAACAGCTGTACCGGGAAGTGCAACAGGTGTACCTTTGAAAGATACACAATGGTTGAAGGTAACAAGTATCAAACTGTCTGTGCCGGGCGGTGTGAATGTAGATTTGAATTAATGATGAACGGGAAAAAATGAAACAAATGAAGAAAAATATATTGTGTACGGTACTGTCCGGATTGGCTGTTTTTGCGTTTGTGGGAGAAGCAGTAGCACAACCTCAGATTAATCGTTCTGCCTACTTTTTGGGAGGTGCTACCTATCGTCATGAACTGAACCCTGCATTTATGGGAGAAAGAGGATACGTGAGCATGCCCGGATTGGGTAATTTGTCAGTAGGAGCTCAAGGAACTGCAGGTGTAGGTGACTTTCTGTTTGTAAAGTCTAATGGTGACTTGATGACCTTCATGCACGAGGAAGTGAGCAGAAAAGACTTCTTGAATGGTTTGCCTAACCGGTTGAAAATGGGATTTAATGTCAATGAGAATATCTTGTCTACCGGATTTTATGCATGGGGAGGTTTTAATACAATAGGACTTTCTATTAAAAGTAACACCAATCTGTCGGCTCCTGACCAGTTGTTTAAGTTTATGAAGAATGGAGTGGATGCCCCGGAAGGAACGCGCTACACAGTTAACGATTTGAGCATTCTTACGACGAACTATGCAGAACTGGCATTGGGACATGCCCGTCAGATAAACGAACAGTGGACAGTCGGTGCTAAGATGAAGTTCTTGGTGGGACTTGCTAAAGCTACTGTAAAAATTGACCGACTGGATATTGAAGCGACTCCGGATGCTTGGAAAATCACTCCGTCGGGTGCACAAGCCTATCTGTCTGCCAAAGGCTTGATAGTGCCGACTCGTGGAGAAACAGGCAATTATGATGAAAGTGATTATGAACTGGATGCCAATGGCAATCGCACCGATAAACTGAAACCCGGTTCTGAGCAGTTAATTTCGTATGATGATGTGGATTTTGATGATAACAATATCGGTCCTACAGGATTTGGTATGGCGTTTGATTTCGGTGCGACTTATCGTCTGAATGATGAATGGACATTCTCTGCTGCATTGCTTGATTTGGGATTCATCCGTTGGAAGAATACGGTCAAGGCTACCATGAACAATAGCTTTGAGTTTGATGGATTTAATGAAATCCCGGTGAAATCAGACTTGGGAGATAATGATCCTAATTCAATTGATAACCAGAGCGACCGTATTGTAGATGATTTGGAACAGATGTCTAAATTCACAAAAGAGGGAGAGGGACTGAAGCGTGCTACAGCGTTGGCTGCCACGTTAAACCTCGGTGCGGAATATACATTGCCTGCTTATGACCGCTTGAAGTTCGGTTTCTTGTCTTCTTCTCGTTTCCAGGGACGCCACTCTTGGACGGAAGCACGTGTTTCTGCCAATGTGTCTCCTCTGACTTGGTTTGAAGCTTCAGTAAACTATGCCCTTTCTAATTTTGGTTCTACAGGAGGATTGATGTTGAATTTTCACCCGAGAGGTTTCAACTTCTTTGTGGCAGCAGATGTGCCATTGTGTAAATACACTCCGAAATATTATGCACCGCTTAACCGCTTCTCGGCTAATATTAATTTAGGAATCAACTTTACTTTCGGTCCGAAGTATAAGACAAAACACCGTTGTGTAGAAGTTCAGTCATTATAATTTTTAAACAAGTAGATATGAGAAAAATAGCATATATATTGTCGTTTGTCATGTTGCCGCTGGTTGCCATGGCAGGTGATATAAAGTATACACGTCCGGTATTGACGTTAAAAAACGACACGCTGACCGTTGAGTTTTCCATGAGTGTGGAAGATGTGCGTGTGAATAGTGAGCAGACGTATGCCTTTACTCCTGTATTGCGTGAAGGAAAAAACTATTACGCCATGCCTCCGGTAGTGGTAACCGGAAAGAACGGTGATTATAAAATGCGCCGTCAGGAGCGGAAAATGGCTCGTCGTTTCGGGTTTGATAATCCTTTTGTAGTGATTCACGGACGTCAGGAAAACCGGGAAGATGTGGTTCGCTATCAGGCTTCTGTTCCTTATCAGGCATGGATGGACCATGCTTCCATGATTCTGTTGCAGGAAGGAAAAGAATGCTGTGAGGTGGATTTGCTGGATATTACGGTGATTGAACCGGATGTGGCTGTGGAAACTCCTGCTCTGCCTGTAGAGTTTGAGGTGTGTGATCTTTGCAAGGAAATGGTTTCTTTCCTGACTCCGAAAGAAGAACCGCTGAAGGTTCGCTCTGAACAAAGTACATTGTTTATCGAATTCCCGGTAGGTAAAACAGCTTTTGATGCAGATTACAAGAATAACCGCAGTGAATTACAGAAACTGAAAGAGATTCTGGAACCTTTGGAAGATGGAGATTTGGTGACATTTAAGTCAATCAATGTGTGCGGATATTCTTCACCGGATGGTTCGGTTCGCACGAATGACCGTGTGGCTAAGCAACGTGCTGAATCGTTTGCACTGAACCTGAAAGGTGGATATAATTTCCCGCAGGAAGTGCTGCATGTGACTTCTGCCGGAGAAGATTGGGAAACTTTGGTGAAAATGCTGGAAGAAGATAAACCTGCCTATGCAGAAAAGGCTTTGGCTGTGATTCAGAAGTATGAGAATCTGGATGTACGTGAAGCCCGATTGAAATCTACACTGGGCATGGCTACTTATCGTACGATGATGAACCAGTATTATCCTCGTCTGCGTCGTTTGAGCGTGTCGGTAGATTACGAAGTGAGAGAAGTCTTGAACTCAGAAGCTGCCCGCCTGATTTATACCAATCCGAAATTGTTGAGCTTGCAGGAAATGTATCGTGTGGCAGGTATGTATCAGCCTGGAACAAAGGAATATAAAGAAGTGTATGAAATTGCGGCCAACACTTATCCGGAAGATGTGACTGCTAACATCAATGCGGCTTCTGCCAATATTATCAGCGGTGACTTTAAGAAGGCAGCTTCTTATATGGATAAGGTGAAAGATGATTCACGTGCCTTTAATAACTTGGGTGTATTGGCTTGGTTGTCTGGAAATACGGAAGCAGCTAAAGAATGGTTCCAGAAAGCTGCAAGCGTAGAACCTGAAAAGGCAAATGCAAACTTGGAAAAAATGGTTCCTTATGAAAATGCCGTTCAGAAATAACGGATATTGAGATAGGATACTGAATAAAAAACGCCTGTGCGCATGGAGAATACTTCAAAGCGCACAGGCGTTTTTTTATGGTGTGAAGAGGGTTATCCAAATAATTCCTGGAAAGCCTCTTCTACTTTTCTTACGGGGATGAGCTCGATTTTTATTTTCTTTTGGTCAATGCTGGACAGGTTGTGCTTGGGAATCAGCATCCGTTGAAATCCGAGCTTTTCGGCTTCACTGATACGTTGTTCGATGCGGTTGACCGGACGGATTTCGCCGCTCAGGCCTACTTCTCCTGCCATACATACGCCTGCTTCAATTTCTGCATCCATGTTGCTGGAAAGAATGGCACTGATAACTGCCAGGTCTATGGCGGGGTCGTTGACTTTCAGCCCTCCGGCAATGTTCAGGAACACATCTTTTTGAGCCAGCTTGAATCCGACACGTTTTTCAAGTACAGCCAGCAGCATGTTCATACGGCGCAGGTCGAATCCGGTGGCGGAACGCTGTGGCATTCCGTATGCGGCTGTGCTGACCAATGCCTGCACTTCTATCAGGAAGGGGCGTACACCTTCCACGGCACCGGCGATGGCGACACCGCTCATGCCTTCGTGGTCTTGGGTAAGCAACAGTTCGGAAGGGTTGCTCACCTGCCGTAGTCCGTCCTGGCGCATTTCGTAGATTCCCAGTTCAGCCGTACTACCGAATCGGTTCTTGATGCTGCGTAAGATGCGGTACATGTAGTGTTGGTCTCCTTCGAATTGCAATACGGTATCGACGATGTGTTCCAATACCTTCGGTCCGGCGATGCTTCCTTCCTTGTTGATATGTCCGATGAGGATAACCGGTGTGCCGGTTTCTTTGGCAAACTTTAAAAGAGAAGCGGTACATTCTCTTACCTGCACGATGCTGCCGGGAGAAGAGTCAATATTCTCGGTAGAAATTGTCTGAATGGAGTCGATAATGACCAAATCGGGAGCCGCATTCTTTATATGGGTAAAAATCTGTTCCAACGAAGTCTCACAAGCTATCAGCAGATTGTCATTTTCCGGGTGCGGAATGCGGACGGCCCGAAGTTTGAGCTGGCGGGCACTTTCTTCACCGGATACGTAGAGAATTCTTTTGTGGGTAAGCCGCAACACCGTCTGGAGTATCAGAGTCGATTTTCCGATGCCCGGTTCTCCTCCAATCAAGGTGAGTGAACCTTGCACCAGTCCCCCTCCCAATACACGGTTCAGCTCTTCGTCGAGCATGTCCATGCGTTGTTCTTCATTCGATTCTATTTCGGTCAGACGTTGAGGTTTGGAGCGCACGGATTCGATGCCGTGTGCCACGTGCTTGGCTATAGGAGCTTCCTTGCGTACCACTTCTTCCACAAATGTATTCCATTGTCCGCAGGAGGGACATTTTCCTGCCCATTTAGGAGATTCTTGTCCGCAGTTTGTGCAGACATAGACCGTTTTTTCTTTTGCCATATTTGTTACACTAATTCTTTACAAAGGTACGAAATCTTATGCTTATTCTCTATACTGGCAAAAAAATATCATTTATTTATTTGTTTGTAGAAAAATGTTGCTATATTTGCCAACGGAAAAACAATAATCTATGACTGTACACTGTCTTCATATCATCTTGTTGAACGGGCATGGGTATATGCCTTTCATTACATCTACCACAGGGATGACCCCTAGGGGGTGAGGATAGTATGTTTGGTGTTTCTACGTGATACACGTCTGCGGATGCAGACATTTCAATTATTTTATTCAATCAAGATTTATTTTAATTCATTGTTTCTGTTTGTGCCGTGGTGTAAGGCCTTACGGAGATATACCGGGACCATTGGGTTTCGGACTAAAAATTAATGGTAACCTATGAAAGTATTGAAATTCGGCGGAACATCCGTAGGTTCTGTCAATAGCATGTTAAGTGTCAAGCGTATAGTAGAGGGTATAGATGACAAAGTAATTGTAGTCGTTTCTGCATTAGGGGGAATTACCGATAAACTGATTTGTACTTCGAAAATGGCCGCTTCGGGCGATGACGCTTATGAGAAGGAAATGAAGGAAATCGTGAACCGTCACATTGAAATGGTGTACACTGTGATTCCGGCAGGGCGGGGAAGAGAGTTGCTTCTGGATTTGGTGAACGAACTGCTGAGCGAATTGAAGGATATTTTTCAGGGTATTTATTTGATTCGTGACCTTTCTCCGAAAACTTCAGCTACGATTGTGAGCTATGGGGAACGTCTTTCTTCCATCATTGTAGCTACTCTTATTGAGGGAGCAGTGTGGTTCGATTCCCGTACTTTCATTAAGACCGAAAAGAAACATAATAAGCATATTCTTGATTCAGAGTTGACGAACCGGCTGGTGCGTGAGACTTTCAGTGAAATACCGAAGGTTTCTCTGGTGCCGGGATTTATTTCTACCGATAAGAATACGGGAGAAGTAACTAACTTGGGAAGAGGTGGATCTGACTATACAGCCTCTATTATTGCGGCAGCTTTGGATGCGGATATTCTGGAAATCTGGACGGATGTGGATGGCTTTATGACAGCTGACCCGCGTGTCATCAGCACGGCTTATCCTATTACGGAGCTGAGTTATGTGGAGGCGATGGAGCTGTGTAACTTTGGTGCGAAAGTGGTGTATCCGCCTACGATTTATCCGGTGTGCCATAAGAATATTCCTATTCTGATAAAGAACACGTTCAATCCGGAGGCTCCGGGCACTATTGTGAAGCAGGAAGCTGACCATTCTTCGAAACCTATCAAGGGTATTTCGTCTATTAATGATACTTGCTTGATTACCATGACCGGTTTGGGAATGGTGGGTGTCATTGGCGTGAACCATCGTATCTTCAAGACGTTGGCCGAAAACGGCATCAGCGTCTTTTTGGTTTCGCAGGCTTCTTCTGAGAACTCAACCTCTATCGGTGTGAGAAATGAGGATGCAGAACTGGCATGTGAGGTGCTGAATGAGGAGTTTGCCAAAGAAATTGAAATGGGCGAAATCTCACCGATGAAGGCGGAAGGCGGTCTGGCCACCGTGGCGATTGTGGGTGAGAACATGAAGCATACTCCCGGTATTGCCGGAAAATTGTTTGGTACGCTCGGACGTAACGGTATCAATGTCATTGCTTGTGCGCAGGGTGCTTCTGAGACAAATATCTCTTTCGTCGTGGAAGGTGCTTCCTTGCGTAAGACATTGAATGTGATTCATGATTCATTCTTCTTGTCAGAATATCAGGTGTTGAACCTGTTTATCTGTGGTACGGGAACAGTGGGTGCCAGCTTGATTGAACAGATTCATGGCCAGCAGGAAAAACTGAAACAGGAACGCGGACTGAAACTGCATGTGGTGGGTATTGCCAACGGCCATAAAGCTTTGTTTACGCGTGCCGGAATTGATTTGGAACATTTCAGAGAAGAGTTGGATGAAAAAGGCATTCCTTCTTGTCCTCAGACACTTCGTGATGAGATTGTGGGAATGAATATCTTCAATTCGGTGTTTGTGGATTGTACAGCCAGTCCCGATATTGCGGCACTGTATAAAGATTTGCTGAGTCACAATGTCTCGGTGGTGGCAGCAAACAAGATTGCCGCTTCTTCTGAATACGACATTTATGCGGAACTGAAAAGAATCGCTCGCCAGCGTGGAGTGAAGTATTTGTTTGAGACGAACGTAGGAGCTGGTTTGCCGGTAATCAATACCATTAATGACCTGATAAACAGTGGTGACAAGATTCTGAAGATTGAAGCGGTAGTGAGCGGTACGTTGAATTATATTTTCAACCGTATCAGTGCGACAACTCCTTTGAGTGAAACCATCCGTCAGGCGAAGGAAGAAGGTTATTCAGAACCGGACCCGAGAATTGACCTGAGCGGAAAGGATGTAATCCGGAAACTGGTGATTCTGGCTCGTGAGGCAGGTTACCGTTTAAATCAGGAAGATGTGGAAGCAGACTTGTTTATTCCTGACAGCTATTTTGAAGGTACATTGGATGATTTCTGGAGAAAGATTCCACAATTAGATAAAGAATTTGAAGAACGTCGCAAGAGACTGGAAAGCGAGGACAAGCGCTGGCGTTTTGTGGCAAGCCTGGAAGATGGACACGGCAAGGTGTCTTTGCAGGAAGTAGACCGCAATCATCCGTTCTATAACCTGGCTGGCAGCAACAATATTATCTTGCTGACCACAGAGCGCTACAATGAATATCCGATGCTGATTCAGGGATACGGTGCCGGTGCAAGTGTGACTGCTGCCGGTGTATTTGCGGATATAATGAGTATTGCCAATATTTAAACCAAACAAAAATGAAACATGTAATTATCTTAGGTGACGGTATGGCCGACTGGGCTGTACCTTCCTTAGGCGACAAAACTTTACTGCAGTATGCACATACGCCATATATGGATAAGCTGGCAAGTATGGGGCGTACGGGCGTATTGAAGACGGTGGCCGATGGCTTCCATCCAGGAAGTGAGGTGGCCAATATGTCTGTGATGGGCTATGATTTACCTAAGGTGTATGAAGGTCGTGGAGTACTGGAAGCTGCCAGTATTGGTGTAGACCTTCAGGATGGGGACATGGCTATGCGTTGTAACATTGTCTGTGTGGAAGGAGAAACACTGAAAAATCATTCTGCCGGACATATTTCTACGGAGGAGGCCGATGAACTGATTCGCTTTCTGGATGAAAAATTAGGTTCCGACCGCATTCATTTTTACACAGGAGTGCAATATCGTCATTTGTTGGTGATTAAGGGAGGAGATAAGCGCTTGGCTTGTGTGCCTCCGCATGACATCCCTTTGCAGCCTTTCCGTCCTAATCTGGTGAAGGCACTCTGTCCTGAGGCACAAGAAACAGCCGATTTGTTGAATGCACTGATTCTGAAATCACAAGAGTTGCTGGCTACGCATCCTGTCAACTTGAAACGAGTGGCGGAAGGGAAAGACCCAGCCAATAGTATCTGGCCCTGGAGTCCGGGATACCGTCCGCAGATGGAACCTTTGTCAGAGAAATATCCGTCCATTCGAAAAGGAGCCGTGATTACGGCTGTCGATTTGATTCGGGGTATCGGCCGTTATGCAGGTTTGCGCTGTATTGATGTGGAAGGGGCTACCGGATTGTATAACACCAACTATGAAGGGAAGGCTCAGGCTGCCATTGAAGCGCTGAAAACAGATGATTTTGTATATCTGCATGTAGAAGCCAGCGATGAGGCAGGTCACGAAGGAGATGTACCGTTGAAACTGAAAACCATTGAGGACTTGGACAGCCGTATTGTCGGTCCGGTCTATGAAGCGGTAAAACAATGGGACGAGCCGGTGGCCATTGCGGTATTGCCCGACCATCCTACTCCTTGTGAGTTGAGAACGCATACCAATGAACCGATTCCCTTCCTGATATATTATCCGGGTATTGAGCCGGATGCCGTACAGACTTATGATGAAATCAGCTGCAAGGAAGGAGGATATGGTCTGATGGAGAAAGATGAGTTTATGAACCTATTTATGAATATTCAGTAACAGATAGCAATATGAAGTATTACAGTACAAACGGAAAAGCATTAGACGCGACATTGGAAGAAGCTGTGGTAAGAGGACTGGCTTCAGATAAGGGTTTATATATGCCCCGTCAGATTAAACCCTTGCCACAATCGTTCTATGACGAGATTGAGACACTTTCTTTTCCTGAAATAGCTTATAAGGTAGCAGATGCGTTTTTTGGAGAAGATGTACCGGCCGAAACATTGAAACAGATTGTGTATGACACATTGAACTTTGATGTACCGGCAGTAAAAGTAAAAGACAATATTTATTCTTTGGAGCTGTTTCACGGACCTACATTGGCTTTTAAAGATGTAGGTGGTCGTTTTATGGCCCGCCTGTTGGGATACTTTATCCGTAAGGAAGGAAAGAAGCAGGTCAATGTGCTGGTAGCTACATCTGGAGATACGGGAAGTGCGGTGGCAAATGGTTTCCTTGGAGTAGAAGGCATTCATGTGTATGTGCTTTACCCGAAAGGAAAAGTTAGTGAAATTCAGGAAAAACAATTCACTACCTTAGGACGTAACATCACAGCGGTCGAAGTGGACGGTACGTTCGATGACTGTCAGGCGTTGGTGAAGAATGCGTTCATGGATAAAGACTTGAACGAGCACATGCAGCTGACATCTGCCAACTCTATCAATGTGGCCCGTTTCCTGCCGCAGGCCTTTTATTATTTCTATGCCTATGCGCAGATGAAAAAAATCGGTAAGGCCGATAACCTGGTGGTTTGTGTGCCGAGCGGTAACTTCGGAAATATTACAGCCGGATTGTTTGGCAAGCGTATGGGACTTCCGGTGAAACGCTTTATTGCAGCCAATAATCGTAACGATATATTCTATCAATACCTGAAGACAGGAGAGTATTGTCCGCGTCCGTCGGTGGCTACTATTGCCAATGCCATGGATGTAGGCGACCCCAGTAATTTTGCCCGGGTACTGGATTTGTACGAAGGTAGTCACGATGCCATTGCTTCTGAAATCAGCGGCGAAACCTATACCGATGAACAGATACGTGAAACGGTGCAGAAGGTTTACGAAGAAACGGGTTATCTGCTCGATCCTCACGGGGCATGCGGATACCGTGCGTTGGCAGAAGAACTGAAAGAAGGAGAAGTCGGTTTGTTCCTTGAAACAGCTCATCCGGCAAAATTCCTGCAAACGGTGGAAAGCATCATTGGAGTGGAAGTAAAAATACCGGAAAAGCTTCAGGCATTCATGAAAGGTACCAAACAGAGTGTACCGATGTCGAAAGACTTTGCGGCATTTAAAGCTTACTTGATGAAACAATAGTCCTTCTCAGATACACGAGTACAAAGTGTCTACTGTTCCAGTTTATAAAAAGAAAAAACGTCTAGTTATATCAGGAAAAGTCAAAGTTCTCAGTACTTCTTAGGCAGTACTACAATACTTCTTAGAAAGTACTGCAGTACTTTCAGGGGAGTACTCCAGTACTGCCTAAGAAGTACTGGATTTTTATAAAAGTCAGATTCCGAATGGCTTGTTTCGTATAAAAAATAGAGAGGCTGCTCAATCTTAGTTGAACAGCCTCTCTATTTTTTTATGTCTTTATCTTTTCTTATAGATGAAGTTTCAGCTTGACAAAATTCTTGATGAATTCTACGGTACCATCAATACCTAATACAGAAGAATCGATACATAGATGATAGGTAGCAGCGGCTCCCCATGTCTTGTAGCTATAGTAGTTGTAGTAGGAAGAACGTTTCTTGTCCGCTTTTTCCATCAAGTCTTCTGCATCTTCCGCGCTGATGTGGTGCAGTTTCATCAGTCGTTCAATACGGGCTTCCGGTGAGGCTGACACAAAGACGTTGGCACATCTGGGATGGTCGCGCAAAATGTAGTCGGCACATCTTCCTACGAAAAGACACGATTGCTTTTCTGCCAGATGGCGGATGACATCACTCTGAATCTTGAACAGAGAATCGTTGCTGAGATAGGAGTTGTACGGATAGGCTCCTTCTGTAATAAACGGGAAACGGGTTCCGAATAATCCTCCTAAAATGGTTTGAGAAGCTTTCTCATCAGCTTTTTCGAAAAATTCCTTGCAAAGTCCGCTCTCTTCAGAAGCTAAGTTGATAAGTTCTTTATCGTAAAAGGCAATGCCTAAGTCATTCGCTAATTTTTCACCTATTTCTTTTCCGCCGCTGCCCAGCTGGCGTCCGAGATTGATAACATAGTGTCCGTCCATAGTGTAACTCTTTAGTTGATACACAACAAATATAATTCTTTCTGCGGAAAAATGTCACTTTTTTGTCTTTTATTTTATTTCGATTCCGGTTTCGGCAGCGTGTCGTTTGAATTTCTGGAACTGACTGTAGAGCATGCTTCCGGCAATGATGCTGGCGGTTATGTCAGAAATCGGCATACTATACCACACTCCGTCTACTCCCCAGAAAAGCGGAAGGATAAGCAGGCAGGGAATCAGAATCAGTACCTGACGGCTTAAAGAAAGTATGATGGCTTTCTTGGCCATTCCGATACTTTGGAAGAAGTTGGAAGTAACCATCTGGAAGCCGATGATAGGGAAAAACATGACTACCACTCGCAAGCCTTTGGCACTTAGCTGGATGAGTTGTGAATCGGTGGTGAAGGCGGCTACGGCCAGCTCCGGCATCAGTTCGCCCACTAAGAAGCCACTGGTGGTTACGATGGTGGCAGCGATGACGGTATATTTCATTACCTGATTCACACGGTGATAATTCTGTGCACCAAAGTTGTAGCCGGCAATGGGCTGCATTCCTTGGTTGAGTCCCATCACAATCATGACGAATAAGAATACGATGCGGTTGACGATTCCAAATGCACCGATGGCCAAATCTCCGTCGTATAGTTTTAACCCTTTGTTTATCAGAATCACGATAAAGCAGGATGCCAGGTTCATGAAAAACGGAGCCAGTCCGATACCGATGATATTTTCTACCAGTATTCTTTTTAAGCGATAAATGCCTCTCCGGAAGTGAAGCAATTCATTCTTGTTGCAGAAAATCCAGATAAGCCAGCAGAGTGAAATCACCTGAGCCAGGACAGTTGCCACGGCGGCTCCCTTTATTCCCATGTGGAAGGTATAGATGAACAAGGGGTCCAGCAAAGTGTTGATGACAACGGTCAGTATAGTGGCGGCCATGGCCTTCTGAGGATGACCGGCTGAACGCAACACGGAGTTGAGTCCTAAATACATGTGGGTAATTACATTTCCTAATAAGATGGTCACCATGTAATCCTTGGCGTAGGGCAGTGTAGCCTCACTGGCGCCAAAGAAATACAGGATGGGGTCCAGAAACAAGAGGCAGACAATGGTAAACAGCACCCCGATAATCAGGTTTAATGATACGACGTTCCCTAAAATCTGCTGTGCGGTAGTATAATCCTTCTGACCTAATTTAACGGAGATGAGGGTAGAGGCACCGACTCCCACCAGTGAACCGAAGGCAGCAGCCAGGTTCATCAGCGGAAAGGTGATGGCCAGTCCCGATATGGCCAGAGGACCTACTCCGTGTCCGATAAAAATACTGTCTACCATGTTGTAAAGCGAAGAAGCAGTCATGGCAATAATGGCCGGAATGGCGTATTGCATCAATAGTTTTCCAATTCGTTCAGTGCCCAGTTCAGCGGCTGTTCCTTTTTGCGACATAATTATTTACCTTATTAATTGTTATCCAGAAATCTTTAGATTTTCTAAAAAATCGTGCAAAGGTAAACTTTTTTCCGCATTCAGGGAAAACTTTGTGTATCTTTGCGCTCCAAAATAAAAGCTATGTGGATGAAAGTGAATAGAATAGGATTAGCTCTTCTCTTTTTGCTCTGCGGAAGTAGTGTCTCGGCAGAGAGTTTATATAAATACAGAGTGCAGTTGACTGACAAGTCAAAGTCTGTACATTCTTTGGAACATCCTGAAACTTTTTTGTCCGAACGGGCACTTGCCCGTCGTGCCAGTCAGGGGGTAGCCGTTGATTCTACCGACTTGCCTGTTTGCCGTGCCTATATTGAGCGCCTGGAGTCGCAGGGAGGAAAATACATCTCATCCAGCAAATGGAACAATACCGTGCTGATGCAGGTTCCCGATGAGGCCGTTGCCTTGCGTTTTCTGGATAATTCATTTGTCCGCTCCATCAAAAAAGTATGGGTATCTCCAGATTCCATTATGCCCCGTAACAAAGACAGAAAGGAGCAGGTGAAGAATCAGTGGAAAAAGCAGGATGATTATTATGGAATGGGAGCCGAACAAATCAAGATTCACCATGGAGACAGTCTGCATCTGGCCGGCTTTAAAGGCAAAGGGATACAGATTGCGGTCATCGATGCCGGCTTTTATAATGTGGATGTCATGAAAATCTTCAAGAATACGACGATTTTAGGCACACATGATTTTGTCAATCCTTCTTCAGATATTTATGGGGAGCATAATCACGGCATGAAAGTCTTGTCGTGCATGGCTGTAAATACGCCTCATGTCATGGTGGGAACAGCTCCCGAAGCAAGCTACTGGCTGTTAAGAAGTGAAGACAATGATACGGAGCAGCCGGTGGAAGAAGACAACTGGGCTGCGGCAGTGGAATTTGCCGACAGTGTGGGAGTGGATATTGTCAATACCTCCTTAGGATATTATTCATTTGACGACCCGATTGATAATTATACGTATCGTCAGTTGGACGGGCATACTTCTTTGATGGCCGCTTCTGCTTCGTATGCAGCAAAGAAAGGGTTATTGGTGGTATGCAGTGCCGGAAATTCCGGTATGGATGAATGGAAAAAAATCACTCCTCCGGCCGATGCGGAAGATATATTGACCATAGGCGCCATTGATAATATGGGAGTGAATGCCGCTTTTTCTTCCATCGGTAATACGGCAGACGGGCGTATCAAACCCGATGTCATGGCGATGGGCGTACATTCGGCAGTGGTAGGAGTAGATGGAGGTACCGCTTTTGCCAATGGTACTTCTTTTGCGTCGCCTATTTTTTGCGGACTGGTGGCTTGTTTGTGGCAGGCGTGTCCTTGGCTTACGGTACGGCAGCTCATTCAGGTTGTGCATGAAGCCAGCGACCGCAATGCTTATCCCGATAATATTTACGGATATGGAGTGACGGATATGTGGAAAGCCTACCAACTGGCCATGAAACTGAAAGCGGATACTGATGGAAAATAAGCCTCTTTCCTTACTCGAACTGAATTCATTGGTCAGGCGGAGCATCACCTCCTGTCTGCCGGATGAATATTGGGTGCAGGCTGAACTAAGCGATGTGCGCGTAAATTATTCCGGACATTGCTATCTGGAGTTTGTGCAGAAAGATGCTACCGGCAATGCGCTCTTGGCCAAGGCGCGAGGAATTATATGGGCAAATGTCTTTACCCGTTTGCGGAGTTATTTTGAGCGGGAAACGGGGCAGGCTTTCGTTTCAGGCTTGAAGGTGCTGGTAAAAGTCACGGTCGATTTCCACGAATTGTATGGCTACTCGCTGACGGTAGTCAATATTGACCCCACCTATACTTTGGGCGATATGGTACGCCGTCGCAAGGAAATTCTCCGGCAGTTGGGTGAGGAGGGAATCCTGACACTGAATAAGGAACTGGAACTTCCCGTACTGACGCAGCGTATTGCGGTCATTTCATCGGCTACGGCTGCCGGTTATGGCGATTTCTGCAATCAGCTGTTGCATAATTCCTTCGGCTTTGTGTTTTATCCCCGACTTTTTCAGGCCATTATGCAGGGAGAGCAGGTAGAACAGTCCATCATTCAGGCACTCGACCGTATTAATGCGACGCGCGATAACTGGGATGTGGTGGTGATTATCCGGGGAGGAGGGGCCACTTCCGACCTTTCGGGGTTTGATACCTACGATTTGGCGGCAAACTGCGCACAGTTCCCGCTTCCTATTATTACCGGAATCGGTCATGAACGAGACGATACGGTGCTGGATATGATTTCACATACCCGTGTCAAGACTCCGACAGCTGCGGCTGAGTTTCTGATTAATCATGTAAGACGGACGGCACAGGAACTGGAAGCATACGAGGAGGTTATCTATCAGGAAGTACCTCGTTTGCTGCAACAGGAAAAACAGCGACTGGATTCATTTGTAACCCGGATTCCGGGACAGGTGCAGATGCGGTTGCAGCGGGAGAATTTCCGTCAGGAGAAATTTCAGAACCGGATGAAAACGGCCTGGCAGTCGCGCTTGTTGCAGGAAAACTACCGCTTGCAGTTGATGCCCCGATTACTTTCCGCTTTGCAGAACCGTGTGCAGCGTGAAACACACCGGCTGGAACTGCTGGCACAGCAGGTAGATTCGGCTTCTCCGGAGAAGTTATTGAAAAAAGGATACAGCCTTACTCTGCTGGATGGTAAAGTGGTGACGGATGCTTCCTTGTTGAAACCGGGAGATGAAGTGGAAACCCATCTGGCAAAAGGTAAATTTAGGAGTAAAGTAATAAATAAGTGATATGGCAGCAAAGAAGGAAACCTATTCAGAAGCGATGAAACGCCTGGAGGAAATAGTGTCTCGCATTGAAAGCAATGAACTGGATATCGACCAGTTGGGCGAATACTTGCAGGAAGCCCAGAAGCTGATAAAGTTCTGTAAGAACAAGCTGTATAAGGCCGATGCGGAGATAAAGAAAATCTTGGAAGAAGATAATGAGGCGCAAGCCTGAAACAAAAAAGCCAGACTTTCCGGTCTGGCTTTTTCTGTTTATCGGATGATGGTCATTTCTTTGAGCAAATGAGATGCACCGGCAAACTTGTCAATGATGAACAAGGTATAACGGATGTCTACACAGGCCGCACGTTGCAGTTGCGGGTTGTAAGCAATGTCACCGGTCAGTCCCTCGTAGTTGCGGTCGAATCCGGTACCGATTAGTTCCCCTTTCGCATTGAAGACCGGAGAACCGGAGTTACCCCCTGTGTTGTCTGTCGCAGTGGCGAAGCAGACCGGCATGCGTCCGTCGGGCATGGCATAGGGACCGAAATCCTTCTTTTCATACAACTCTTTCAGCTTGGCTGGTACCACAAATTCCGGATTGTTCGGGTCTTCCTTTTCCATCACCCCTTTTAAGGTGGTGTAGTAAAGGTATTCCTTTCCGTCAGCCGGTTCGTAAGAGCCAACCTTTCCATAAGTCAGTCGGAGAGTAGAGTTGGCATCCGGATAGATAGGCTGTCCGTTGGCTTTCTTCATTTGCAATACCCCTTCTACCCAAGTCTTGTGAGCTGCGTTGTATGCGTTGGTTTCTTCCTGCATGGCATCGCTGGTAGCCTGGTATCCGTTGCGTACGGATGCGGCATATCTCACCATCAGGTCGTTTTCCAACTGCTGTGCATCGGGCTGCTTCAGGAACTCATCCAGTGCTTCCGGACTTCTGAAGATGGACTGGTTGAAGCAGGCATCCACAAACGCATCGGTATTTCCCTGGAAATCCTTTTCAATAGTCTGGAATATGTCAATCCGCTGGTCTGCCGGAATCAGTCGGGCATACAAGGCAATCAGCTGTTTGGATACCTTGCGGTCGACTTCCGGATTGTAGTCCTTGTTGAAGAACTTCTGTCCGGCTTCCTTCAGGGCTGCAACAGCTTCGTCAATGTCTTTCTGTTTCTGACCTTCCAGTGCCACTCTCAAGGCATCCGTATCGGGTACCTTAAAGAATTCGGTTCCCAGCATCAAGGCTTCGTAAATCGCCTGCTGATGGTACACTGCATCGTGACGCTGTGCGACAATCTGCCTGATGCTTTCGTAAGCTTTCCGGTAGTTGTCATTTCCGATGGAATCTCCGAAAGCCAATAATTGTTCCTGCTCCCGTTTTTTGCGGTCGAGTACTTTCAGTCGTACCAGTCCTTCGTTCATACCGATGGCATTTTTCCAGTAGTTGGCCGATGAAGCATACTTGGCTGCATACTGGATACGGGTACGTGCATCCTTAGCCATTTCTTCTCCCAACACCCGCAGGCGTACACCGCGAATGGTGTCGCGCATGAAGTTGGTAGTCTGCATGCGTTCTTCCACCTCATCGCTGATCATGTAACGCCAGTTGCGTCCGGGGAATCCCATCACGAAGGTAAAGTCACCTTCCTTCACCCCTTTCAGGTTGATGGCAATATGTTTCTTTACTTTCAAAGGTACGTTTTCGGCACTGTAATTGGCCGGTTTTCCGTCCTTGCTGGCATAGATACGGAAGATAGAGAAGTCACCGCAGTGGCGGGGCCACATCCAGTTGTCGGTATCAGCCCCGAACTTACCGATGGAAGAGGGAGGAGCACCTACCATGCGCACATCCTTGTAAGATGTCTTGACAAACAAGTAGTATTTGTTGGCTCCATAGAACGGTTTCAGTTCCAAAGTCGTAAATTCGTTGGTACGGATACGTTCTTTTTTGGCAAACTTTGCAGCTACTTTGGCCAAGAAAGAAGGAGAGAGGTAGTTGGTTCCGTCCGGGTCTTTGGACTTCTTCAACTGCTTCTGCACGTATTCCGTTACGTCAAGTATCCGGTCGATAAAGGTCACGTTCAGTCCTTCACACGGAAGTTCCTGTTCACGCGTCATCGCCCAGAAGCCGTCGGTCAGGTAATCATGTTCCACTGAACTGTGCTGCTGGATGTAACCGTATCCGCAGTGGTGGTTGGTCAGCACCAGTCCTTCCGAGGAGATAACTTCTCCCGTACATCCGCCTCCGAAATGCACTACGGCATCTTTCAGACTGATGTTGTCCGGACAGTACACCTGGTCAATGCTGATGTCCAGTCCCAAATCCTGCATCACGGCAGCATTCTGCTGTTTCAGGTCGGTCAGCATCCACATTCCCTCATCCGCATGAGCGGTGAGGGAAAGGGTAGCAAATAAGGATAATAATAACTTATGCTTCATTATTCTACAATTGTCATTTCGTCAATCAGGTTCTTGCAGCCTCCCAATTTTTCTACGATGAACAACACGTAGCGAATATCTACGGCAATACAACGCTGGAGGTTGTTGTCGAAGTTGATGTCACCGGACAGAGATTCCCAGTTACCGTCGAATGCAGCTCCAATCAGTTCACCGTTTCCGTTCATGACCGGAGAACCTGAGTTACCGCCGGTGATGTCGTTGGTAGTCAGGAAGCAAGTCGGCATTTCTCCGTTAGGCAGGGCGTAGCGTCCGTAGTTCTTTGTAGCATACAATTCTTTCAGCTTAGCCGGTACCACGAATTCCGGATTGTTCGGGTCTTCTTTTTCCATTACCCCTTTCAGTGTAGTGTAATATTTGTAGTGTACACCGTCTTTCGGATCGTAAGCCTTTACGTTTCCGTAAGTCAGACGAATCGTAAAGTTGGCATCCGGAGCTTTCGGAGTAGGTGCATACATTTCGCAAAGACCGCGTACGTAAGTCTTGTGCAGCAGGTTGATGTCACCATTGGCTTGATCCAGCTTGTCTGCCAGTTCCTTGTATTTCTTGCTCACTGCAGCAGCATATTCAGCCGACAAGTCCTTGTTGATTGCTTCTACAGTAGGATTCTCGATGAAAGCGTTGAAATTCTTTTCATTGGCGAAGATGCTGTTGTTGTAGAGGGCATCTACGTAAGCATTGTAATCGCCCTTGAATGCATTCTTAACGGTCTGATAGAAATCAGGCAATGCTTCAGCCGGTACTTTTTCTGCATAAAGCGGCAGCAGTACTTTAGCCACCTTGCGGTCTACTTCGTGGTCATAGTCCTTGTTGTGGATGTCAGCATAGGCTTCTTTCAGGGTAGCGATGGCTTTTTCTACATCTTTTTTCTTGTTCTTCTGCAGGGCAGTAGCCAAGTCCTGAAGTGCTTCCATCTTCGAAGTCAGGGTAAATTCGATACCGCTTCTGAAGGTTTCAGTGAAATAAGTCAGCTGTGTGCGCAGCGGAGTGACACGCTTCACGTATTCGTCAATCTTTCCTACTACGGCTGCATAGTCAGCATTCTGTTTTTCTTTGGCAAAAGCAGCAAATTTAGCTTCCTGTTCTGCCTTTGTTTCCAGAACCTTGTTGTCCACAATAGCCTTGTTCATACCGATGGAGTTTTTCCAGTAGTTGCTTGAACCGGCAAATTTGCTGGCATACTGGATACGTACCTTGTCGCTGGCAGCCATTTCCTTACGGAGAATATTCTGGCGTTCTTCGCGTACGGTGATACGCGGCACGTTGATGCCTTCCATGCGCAGGCGCACTTCACTTTCTGTCAGGTAGCGGCTGGTGCTTCCGGGGAATCCCATAATCATGGCATAGTCGCCTTCCTGCAATCCCTTCAGTGAAATAGTCAGGTGTTTCTTTACTTTCAAAGGCACATTCTCTGCGCTGTATTCAGCCGGATTACCGTCCTTGTCGGCGTAGATACGGAACATAGAGAAGTCGCCTGTGTGACGCGGCCACATCCAGTTGTCGGTTTCACCTCCAAACTTACCGATTGATGAAGGAGGAGCGGCTACCATACGTACGTCGCTGTAAGTCTTGATGAAGAACAAGTAGAATTTGTTGCCTTCATAGAACGGAAGCGCCTGTGTAGAAATGCCCGGTTTGCCTTTCAGGTCACTTTTCTTCAGTTCGTCGGCAGCCAGCTTCTTCAGGTATTTGCTTCCGAATGATTCTGCTTCGGTCACTTTTCCTTTACGGATGTCTTCGTTTACTTTTTCCGTTACATCCACAATACGGTCTACGAATTTGAAGGTCAATCCCGGTGTAGGAAGTTCTTCCTGGTAACTTTTTGCCCAGAATCCGTCGGTCAGGTAGTCATGTTCTACCGAGCTATGTTGTTGGATGGCATCGTATCCACAGTGGTGATTGGTCAGAATCAATCCGTTGGGTGAGATAATTTCACCTGTACATCCGCGTCCGAAAATTCCGACAGCATCCTTTAATGTTATTTGATTAGGATTGTAGATGTCCATGATGTCCATTTTCAGTCCTTGCGCTTTCATTCGGTCCGCAAGGTTCTGCTCCTGCATGAGCTGGAGCAACCACATTCCTTCATCGGCCTTGGCCGGAGAGAATACAGCACAAACAAGTGCGAGTGCGAGTACTTTCAGTTTTTTCATTGTTATGTATAGTGTTAAAATATAGATTGCACAAAAATAGTAAAAAAACGCACACCATTTTCACACGGGTTACATAAAAGGTAATAAACCACTATCTTAGTATAAATTTTGATAATATATTTCGGTGCTTCCTTGAAAGATTATACCTTTGCCCACAAATTTAAAAGGTTTCAGCATGTATAAACTTTATTTTTTCCTGTTGTGTGCCATGCTTTGCACCTCTTGCAGTAAGAAATATAAGATAGAAGGTACTTCGTCTGTTTCTATGTTGGACGGTAAAATGCTTTTTATAAAAATCCCGGTGGGTGATAAATTGGTCAACATTGATTCGGCAGAAGTAATTCATGGCTTATTCGAAATGCAGGGAAAGGTTGATTCCACGGTTTTAGCTTCATTGTATATGGATGATGAGTGCATCATGCCTTTAGTGATAGAACCGGGCCACATTGATATTCAGATAGACAATGCGGGAATTACCATTAAGGGGACTCCATTGAACGACTGTTTCAATGATTTTGTGGTACAGAAAAACTCGCTCGACGACCGTGCTTATGAGGTAGAGCGCGAGGAAAGTCGCATGATTATGGATGGAAAGGATTTGCAGACGGTGCATCAGGAAATCCAGAAAAAACGTGACGAGATAGCTACGGAGATGAACCAGCTGGCGAAGACTTTTATTCAGGACAATTACGAGAACGTATTGGGACCGGGGTTGTTCATTATGTTGGGTAACAGCATGCCTTATCCCTTCATGACTCCGCTGATGCAGGAAATCGTTGACGCGGCTCCTGAAGCGTTCAAGAACAATTACATGGTGAAGGAATATGTGTCTGTGGCACGTGAAAATATGTCGCATGCTCCCCTTCATTAAAAAGAAAATCGGGTAAGAAATTCTTCCTACCCGATATTTATTTTTTATTCTCCACTTTTCTTTTCTCCTTTGTATTTTTCCGGCAATCCTTTTTCAATGGCCTGATAGGATTCTTCCATCAGCATGGTCTGGTTGTCTTGTCCTTTTCCTTGTGGATAGATGGGCTGATGGATGGTCAGCTTCAATGGATGCCAGGAGAGCAGTTTGCCCGTGCGCGGCAGAATATCGAAAGAACCGCTGATGCTCATCGGTACGACCGGAAGCTGCAACTGGTCAGCCAACAGGAAAGCTCCTTTCTTGAACTCGTTCATGCGACCGGTAAAGGTTCTTCTGCCTTCCGGGAATACTACGAGTGAAGTACCTCCCTGCAAGATTTTTTCTGCCCGTTTGATCGTTTCATACACTTTGCGCGGACTGGATTTGTCTACGAAGATGAAACCGGCCGATTCGCAGGCTTTTCCTACGAAAGGAATGCTACGCAGACTTTTCTTCATCATCCATTTGAAGTTTCTTCCCAAGAATCCGTAGATAAGGAATATGTCGAAAGCTCCCTGATGGTTGGCTACGAATACATACGATGTTTTGTGGTCAATGTTTTTGTGTCCTTCCACTTTCACCGGAAGCAGAAACAGAAAACAAGTGAGCTGTGACCAGATTTTCCCGGGATAGTATCCCCAGAAGTGTCCGTTGCCCAACCAGCATCCCAACATGGTGGTCAGTGCGGTCAGAATGGTCAACACAAGAAAAATGGGAAGCCCGATACAGATTTGGTAAATGATGTATAAGAATCTCATAAGTGTGATAGATTTTATTGGATTGATTTGTTATTTCCTTTTTTTAATGTGAGAACAGTTATTTCCGGCCAGGCACCTAAGCGCATGGGGAAGAGCACATAGCCTAACCCGATGTTGACATACAGTCCCCGGTTTCCTTCCAGATACAGTCCTCTGTGTTCCGGATAGATAAACTTAGATATCGAAAAGCCAAACAGACTGATTTGCATGTCGTGGGTATGACCTGACAAGGTAAGCTGTACCGAGGTGTCCGGAAGCACTTTCCGGCGCCAGTGTGTCGGGTCGTGACTTAGCAACACCTTGAACATGCCGTCTGTGCCTTGCAAAGCCTTGGGCAAGTCGCCTCTGTCGGGGAAGGGTGGTTTCCCGCTGTTTTCCACACCGGCTATGGCAATGGAATCCGTACCTTTATATATAATATGATGGTCATTTTGCAGCATGCACCATCCCATACGGTTTTCGCGTGTAATCAGACTGTCTACGTTGGCTAAGCGGGCCTGCTCGTTTTCCCATTTTACGTAGGAGCCATAGTCGTGATTCCCCAAGACGGAATACACCCCGTCGCGGGCTTTCAGTTGTGAGAACACGGGCATAAATTCCAGCAGTTCGTCAGCGCGGCTGTTCACGAGGTCGCCGGTGAATACAGCCAAATCGGCATTTTGCCGGTTACAGAGGTCGATGGCTTCCTGAAGTGCCTTTCCGTTTCCTTTCCAGCTTCCGGAATGAATGTCCGACAATTGCAGGATGCGGTATCCGTCGAATGCGTCCGGAAGGTCGGGCGAATAGAAGGTGACTTCTTTCACCTGAAAGTTTTCTTTTCCCTTGATAGCTCCGAACAATACATACCCAAAGGTGAGCAGTGCAGGTGCTAAGGCTATCCATCCGTGAGGAACAGGACGTTTCACCAGCCTTCTGAAAAGTTTCAGCAAGATACTGGTCAGCATGAATACCGTTTTAGGTATAGTTACGCACAGGGCTACAATCAGGTAAGTACCGAAATATTCATGTAAGGTGTCGTGACCAATCAGGAAGATGACCAAAATAAGCAACAGCAAAACAGTAGGTAGCCAGTAAGCCCGTTTCCATCTCCTGTGGTGCAGGCTGGTCAGATACGTCTTGTATATGTACCAGTCGGGTAGCAGAAACAAGACTAAGAATATCAGTGACACGCGTAGTAGAATCATATTTGTGTACTCATTTTAGGGTTGCAGATTGGCTGCGAGGTATTTTCGCAGTACGTCGGCATCTATTTTCCGGCGGGAAGCATAATCCATGAGTTGCTCCTCATCGATTTTTCCTACCGAGAAGTAGCGTGAAGCTGGATGAGCAAACATCAGTCCGCATACCGAGGCATGAGGCTGCATCATTCCGTTCTCTGTCAGATGTATCCCGATGCGTTTCATGTCAATAAGCTTGTCGAGCAGAAAGCTGACCGATATGTCGGGCAGGGAAGGATACCCCACGGCAGGACGTATGCCCTGATAGTCTTCGTTGAGCAACTGTTTCATGGTCAGCTTTTCGTCCTTGGCGTATCCCCATACCTCTTTGCGCAGGGTTTCGTGTATCTTTTCAGCTGCGGCTTCCGCCAGACGTTCACCTAATGTCTTGATGAGCAAGGACTGGTAGTCGTCATGGCTGAATTCTTCTTCCATGGCCGGATCGATGGTCGTGGCGAATCCTCCTACCGTATCCTTGATGCCGGAAGAAAGGGGACGCACAAAGTCACTCAGGCAGAGAAACGGGTCGTCGGGGCGGATGCGGGTCTGCTGGCGGAGCAGAGGGAATAAAGTGCCCTCTAACCACAGGTTGTCGCCTTCGGCATTGGCTTCCATCAGGCGATAAATGGCATAGACCTTGTATTTCCCGTCAATTTTGTTCAGCATGCGTACCGCTTCTTTGTGCAGTTGCATGGCTTCGGCAGCCTTGGCACGTTCAGCTTCAGGAAATGAGGCCAGCCACCCGGCGCGGCAGGCATCACACCCATGAATGTCGGCAATGGCTGCGTAACGAGGCTGAAAACCCCATGCGTGGAAAAAATAAATCCAGTTGATGTATTCAGCCAGGTCGTGTATGTCGTAACGGACGGTCGTGATGTCTGTTTTCATTTGATTTCTTTTAGCGTTCAAACCGAAGGGCTTGTCCACGGTGTGCTTTGTTTACTTTTCCATTCTCGTAAACTGCCGTACCGTTGACAAATGTCTTTTCTACCTGTGCATGGAAAGTGCGACCTTCCATCGGGCTCCATCCGCACTTGCTTTCAATGCAGTCGGTGGTTACGGTCCATTCCTTATGCGGATTCAGCAGAACCAGGTCGGCCTGATAGCCCGGTCGGATAAATCCTCTTTGGCTAATCTGGTAAAGCTGGGCCGGTGCATGACACATTTTCTGTACCAGCTGTTCGATAGACAGGAGGCCTTCGTGTACCAGTTCGTAGATGCTGACCAGTGAGAACTGCAGGGTCGGCATGCCCGATACGGCTTTCAGTGCTCCTCCTTCTTTTTCACTCAACAGGTGGGGTGCATGGTCGGTAGCGATGACGTCAATCAGGTTGGTAGTCAGAGCCTTTCTCAGCGCATCACGGTCGGCCTTTGTCTTGATGCTGGGGTTACACTTGATGCGTGCCCCGAATTGCGCATAGTCTTCATCACAGAACATGAGGTGCGATACGCAGGCTTCTGCCGTAATTTTCTTTTCGTGGAGCGGGCGGTCTTCTAACAGACCTAACTCGTGTGCCGTACTGATATGCAGGATGTGCAGACGGGCACCTGTTTCCTTCGCCAACTGTACGGCCAGTGCCGAAGAATGGTAGCAGGCTTCCTCACTACGTATCAGCGGATGGAAAGAAATGTCCAGGTTTTCGCCATACTGCTGCTTGAAGCGTTCGGTATTTTCGCGGATAATCTGCTGGTCTTCACAATGGGTGGCAATCAGCATGCCTGCTTCGGAGAATATTTTTTTCAAGGCTTCCATGCGGTCTACCAGCATGTTTCCGGTGCTGGCTCCCATGAACAGTTTCACACCGCATACGTGTGTCTTGTCCAGTGCCTTCAGCTGGTCGGCATTGTTGTTTGTGGCTCCGAAATAGAAAGAATAATTGACAATACATTTGGTAGCCGCATCCTTAAACTTGTTTTCCAGTGCCTCCAGGGTTGTGGTCTGCGGGTTACAGTTGGGCATGTCCATGAACGAGGTCACTCCTCCTGCCGCAGCCGCAGCCGTTTCGGTAGCCATGTCTGCCTTATGTGTAAGGCCCGGATCGCGGAAATGCACATGGTCGTCTATCACTCCCGGCAGCAGGAAGCATCCTTGCGCATCAATCTGTTCGTCACATACGGCAGCGGGAGCACCGTCGCCTTCAATGACTTCCTGTATTTTTTCTCCTTCAATCACTACGGAGCCGGCAAAACGGCGTCCTTCATTTACGATGATTGCATGATGTATCCATGTACGTTTCATAACCCTTTTCAATTAGTGTGTTTAGGATATTTTTTGAACCAGCTGTCCCATTTCAGTTGGATGACGCCGAATACGGCTTCTCCAAAGATGCTGCTGTTCATCTTGGAAGTACCTAATTCGCGGTTGATAAAGATGACCGGTACTTCTGTGATATGGAATCCGCATTTAAAGGCGGTGAATTTCATTTCAATCTGGAAAGCATATCCTTTGAAACGGATGTGGTCCAGATGGATGGTTTCAAGCACTTTCCGGCGGTAGCATACAAAACCGGCAGTAGTGTCATGAATGGGCAGTCCGGTAATGAACCGCACATATTTGGAGGCAAAGTAGGACATCAGTACTCTTCCCATAGGCCAGTTCACCACATTGACTCCGCTCACATAGCGTGAACCGATGGATACATCGGCCCCTTCTTCATGGCAAGCCTTGTAAAGTCTTGGCAGGTCATTGGGGTTATGGCTGAAGTCGGCATCCATTTCAAAGATGTAGTCGTATCCTTTTTCGATAGACCATTTGAAGCCGGTGATGTAAGCTGTTCCCAGTCCGAGTTTGCCTTTTCGTTCAATCATGAACAAACGTTCAGGAAATTCATTTTGCAGACGGCGTACGATGTCGGCCGTTCCGTCGGGAGAGTTGTCTTCGATGACCAGAATATGGAATGTCTTTTCCAGTCCGAATACTGCCCGGATTATATTCTCGATGTTTTCCTTCTCATTGTAAGTAGGAATAATCACGATACTGTCACTTGTTTGCATGTCGTTTCAATTAGAATTGTGCAAAGATAGAAATAAAAATGTGATTTTATTCGCTTTTTCTATGGCAAACTTGACGGGTTGACGGGTTGTCACCGGTTTTTCTAACATTATATATAATAGGTGTGGAAAAATATAAGCGTTGTATTTTTCCACACCCCGCGTATATATAGTTTATAAAAATGCCTGCCAACCCCGACAACCCGTCAAGATTTGTCTTTTTTCCCTCCCTGAAGAGTCGTTTTTACTTGTTTTTCAAAACGCCCTTGCGTTCAATTCAAAACGCCCTTGCGTTTAAGATCAAACGTCCTTGCGTTTCAAGTCAAACGCACTTGCGTTTGAGTTGAAGCGCAAGTGCGTTTTTTCCTTCTTTTTTCTATGGCTTGGCAGGCGGGCCCGGTCTTCAAGTGTGAAATATTCAAAAAAATCCTCTTGATTAGATTTTTTCACGATAATTATTGTTTTTATGTTTGTATAAAAATATATTTTTGCGGAAAAATTACGTTAAGGTAAATATTCATCATATGGCGTTTATGAGAAAAAGAGTGTTTTCAGGCATGTTGTTTTTCCTCTTTGCCGGTGTCGGTTTCGGCCAGCGTGTGGCTGTGGAGACGAACGGCCTGTACTGGCTGACCACCACGCCCAACCTCGGTGTGGAAGTGCTGGTCTCCCGCAAGTCCACCGTGGGGGTACTGGCCGGCTTCAACCCCTTCCGCTTCCCGGGCCCCGACGGCGGCTGCGGAGGCGCGAACCCCAAGTTCTTCCATTTCCTGGTAGTCCCCGAATACAAGTACTGGTTCTGCCGCCCCTACGAGCAGTGGTACGTGGGTGCATACGGCGACTTCGGCCGCTTCAACGTGGGAGGCATCCGCCTGGCAGGCATCGGCCACCTGGAGGATAACCGCTACGAAGGCTCGCTCTGGGGTGCGGGCATCAGCGCGGGCTACCAGTGGGCGTTCGCCCGCCGGTGGGGGCTGGAAGCCTCCCTGGGCCTGGGCTACCTCCACCTGGACTACTCGCACTACGAGGCGGGCGCCTGCGGCGGCCTGATAAAGGAGGCCGGGCGCCATTTCTTCGGCCCCACGCGGGCACGGCTTTCCATCATCTATTACCTGTACTGAGTACTGAAAAACGGATACACGCATGAAATTCCAGAAACGACATATCATCACCTGCCTTTTGGCGCTGCTGCTTCCGCTGCCCCTTTCTGCCCTTCATCCCGGGCGGGAGCCGGAAGTGGCCTTGGCCCGCGGTGCGGATGCCCGCTGGGTGGAACCGGGCGTGCTCTCGCTTTCCTTCAGCTGTCCGCGCTCGATAGACCTGGGCGGTGAGACGATGATCCGCATCGTCCCCTCGGTGCGGCGGGAAGGCCGCCGCACGTCATACTTCCCCGCCGTGGTCTACCTGAGCCCTGCGGGCAGGCGCTATTTCGAGCGCCGCCAGCAGTACCGCCCCGAGGCCTCGCTGGCGGACGCGCATGTGCTGGTTCCCGAAGAAGAGACTCCCGGCACGGCCTACGCCTACCGCGATACGCTGGCCGTAGGCTCGCTGGGCAGCGGGGTGCTGGTGCTCGACTACTACTATACGGACTGCTGCAGCGACCACCTGCTTCTCTCCGACACGGTGAACGTACCCCTTCCCCCCAGGACTCCCTGTCCTCCGCCCGTGACGTTGCAGGCGGCGGAACGTTCCGCTCCCGGTCCTCACCGCGAGCGCGTGCTCCTTCCGCTTCGCTTCCGCGTGGACCGCTGGGAGGTGGAGGAGGAGTATATGGACAATCCGGAGTGCCTGGCACGACTGGACAGCGTGCTCTCGCCCCTGCTGGCGGATGGGAGCAGGTACCGCCTGGACGGCCTTCACGTGACGGGCTACGCCTCTCCCGAGGGTCCGCGCGAGCATAACCAGACCCTTTCCGAACGCCGTGCGGAATCGTTCTCGGCATGGCTCTGCCGGCGCTACCGCCTCTCTCCCGAATCGGTCGCCCGCTCGGGCGGCGGCGAGGACTGGGAAGGCCTGCAGCGGATGCTGGATACGGACAGCCTGTTCTCCTGGCGCGAGGAGGTGCTCCTTCTCGTCCGGCGTTATGCCCTTCTGGATGTGCGCAAGCGGAAGCTTCAGTCGCTGGACGGGGGAAGGGCCTGGCGCGAGCTGCTGGAGCGGATGTACCCGTACCTGCGCAGCATGGAGGTGGAGATCCGCTATACGGTCCTTCCCCGGAAGGAAGAGGAGGGCGTGCGATGAGGCTGCTGCTGACGGTGCTGGCGTGCGTCCTGCTTGCGGGATGTGACCTGGGTGACGACCGCGACCTGTGCTGTTACCGCGGGGGAATGACATACCGCCTGACGTACGACGGGTACGACTATTTTCCGGAGAAGGTGGATCACCTGCGGTGCTTCCTCTTCTCGGGAGATGACGGCCGTTTCCTCAGGGAACTCCCTACGGTTCCGGGGCGCCCGGAACGTGTGGACCTCTCGGGACTGGAAGAGGGAGACTACGGCCTGATAGCGGTGGGCAACCTGGACGACTACGGAGAGGTGGAAGGCCTTGAAGAGAGCGTGCGGAGCCTGCGCTTCGGGGCGTGCGACTTCTTCCGCGGGACGCGTGCACTGGCGGGCGGCGGCGACGAGCTGTACTGGGGCGCGAAGCGCTTCCGCATGGAGGCGGGTTGTGCGAACGAATTCGTGACGGAACTCTCGAACGTGCACTGCCACCTGAAGGTGATGGTGGAGTGGGAGGGCCTTCCTCCGGGGAGCGGGAGCTACTACCTCCAGCTCTCGGGGGTACACGAGGGGTACGACCTGTTCCCGGGCAATGCCCGCCCGCTGGGCGAGCGTATCTTCCCGGCATACACGGGTGAGCTTCGCAGCTCGGTGGAGGAGAGCGGTCTGCTGAGCCTGGCGCTCCGCACGGAGTTCGTGACGCTGCGCTATACCAACGAGGAGATACCTTCCATCCGTGTGTGGTACGGCGGCCGTGCGCAGACGGACCTGATTGACCTGAAGCGTGTGTTCCGCCTGTGGGGCTGGTATCCGGACTCTACCCCGGTGCAGGAGTACGAGCTTCACCTGCTCATCTACCGTGACGGCTCGGTGCAGCTGAGCCCTTCGCTGGATGTGGGGGTGAACGACTGGACGGACGGGGGAACGTTCGAGTAATGAACAATGAAGAATTAAGAATGAAAAATGAAATAATAAAAACAGATGTGTAACCAAAAAAAGAACGAAAGACATGAACAGATTGAGAAGTTATGTTTGGATGGTCTGCCTGCTGTGCGCTTCGGTGCTTGGCGGTAGCTGCAGTCGGGAGGTGGTCTCCGCTCCTGACGGCGGGCCTGATGCGGGAGGAAGCGGTGTGGAGGCGGGCAGCCTTCGTATCGTGATCCGCACGCCCTCTCCCGATGCGGTGGTGAGTCCGGGCTCTCGGGCGGAGGCGGCAGACGGAGAAACGGCAGCGGACGATGGAACGGACACCCCGGCAGCGGCCCTGCACGAGGTACAGGAATGGACGGTGAAGAAGCTGGGTGTGTATATATTTATGGCCCAGAGCGCGGGTGCCAAAGATAATGCTTACTTCCTGGTCCAAAATACGGAAGGCATTACCTTCGGCACAGATGAAACGGAGGGTCCGAAGGGTACGGACCTGGGCAACGGTGAGTACAGCTACACTGAGCCTTTGCATGACTGGATGCTTGGCAAGTACCTGAAGGTGCTGTTAGTGGCAAATGAGGGTGTATTGGAAGACATTGAGCTTGATACGAATCATGACGGTACAGCCGGTACCACGCTGCAGGAATTCAAGGCACTGACTGCCGGTGCGCTGCTGGACGACTCGGAAGGGCAGTCTGCCGACAAGATTTCCGGCGGCGCGTACACGAGTGAGACGGACCTGACGGGCGGTACGTACACGGGCATCGTGATGAGCGGTACGGCCATGAAGGGCTCGTCGGAGGAAATCCACCTGGCTTCCGCTGCCTCGCTGGAGCTGGAGGCCTTGCTGACCCGCAACGTGGCACGTATCGACATCTGCCTGAACAAGAAGAAGCTGACGCTGAAGAAGGCGGTGCTCAAGACCACGGCAAAGCAGGCTTATCTCTTTGCGCAGGCAACGACGGCCGCACCGGGTAATGCCCTGCTGACGGCTTATCCGCTGCTGCCCGTATCGAAGTATGCGGATTTGTTAGGTGATGAAAAGCCCGGTATCACGTACCAGAATCCTGCTACGGATACGGAGGCGGAGGAAGTGACACGCGACCGCAATACGCTCAAGCACGTGTTCTACCTCTACGAGCAGGTGAATAACGACTTGAACTGCGCTACGGTAGAGGTAACCTACACGCTTCCTGATGCGGACGGTGTGGAACAGACGGGTGTGCTGGAAATCCCCTTCCGGAAAACAACCGCGGATGGTAAGGGAGAGTATGTGAATACCACCCGCAACCACCTCTATACGGTGGAACTGGGTGACGGTAGCCATGACGGGATGGTGACTGCCCGCATCGTGGTGCAGGACTGGGAGCCGAACGAGATTCACGAGTTCCTTCCCGGAGATGACAGCGAGGAGGTAACGGAACCCGAACCCTGATGGAGACAGAAAAACAGAATCAATAAACGAACAAACGAAAACGAACTATGAGACATAAAGGCATATTTGGAATGTTATACGGAGTCCTTGCCGCCGGTCTCCTTGCATTGGGGGGATGCAGCCCGTCCGCAGTGGACGAGCCTGCGGGAGGTGACTCTTCCTGCCGGGTGGCTTTCCGCCTGGGGGGCGCTGCAGGAAACGCTTCCTCGCGCATGGCAGATGGTGAATCCGCCACGGGAGGTGAACTGCAGACAAACCTGGAAAAGCAGGTGAACAGCCTGCAGGCTGTCATCTTTACGGATGCGGACCCTTCGGGTGATACGGAAGACAATGAAAAGGACAAGTTTTTCCGCACGGTGAAAATCGACCTTGGTGGAGAGAACACCCCTGTCATCGATGACCTGAGCTTTTCGACAGGTGACGAGGGCGACTACCTGGTCTTCTTCGTGGCGAACGTGGACGAAACAAAAGACAAGGCCCTTGCTGATGCCCTTGCGGGGCTTGAGAAAGGTAAGACTACGGTAGGTGATTTCAAGAAGCTGGAGGTGATCCAGCTTCCGGAGACAAAGCCCGGCATGCTGATGACGAGCGGCTTCATCCGCTTCCGCTCGAGCCTGATAGATGCGGTGGACTTAGGTACGGTGTACCTTCGCCGCATCATGTCGCGCATTGACATCATCAACATGGCCGAGGGTGTGACGGTAACTCGCGCGGTACTTCACAACCGTACGGTCAAGTCACTGCTTTGCAATGACGAGACGCTGCAGGTGAACGAGGAATATATCGGAGGTACGAAGGAATATAAACCTACCCTGGCAGGCAACATGGATAATCCTACGAAATACGAGGCAGAAATCTACTCCTACGAGCAGTTGGCCAATAAAAACCAGTCGACACGTGTGAGACCCAGTCTGGACATCTACTATACGAAGCAGACAACCGGTGATCAATTATTCAAGCATACGGTCTCCTTGATGGTTCCCGAATCGAAGGAAAAGGGTGCGTCGCTGGTTCCCATCGGTCTGAAGCGCAACAACGCTTACCTGATCTACATCCGTACGGATGCGGGTGACATCCGCTTCACGATTAAGGTGGAGGACTGGGTGGAAGGCGAAACCTTTACAGTCGGCGATGAGGAGTTGAACGAGGGTGCCTTCGGTATTCCGACAGTTCCGGGAGAGGTAAGTATCGGTGACTGGACTCCGGAAGAAGGTGACGATACGGATATAGAGGCAAATTGATGAAGTATAACCAATAAAATGACACAACAATGAAAACAATAAAATTCTATATGGGCATATCCCTTCTTGCCGCGCTGCTTCTTTTTTCGGGCTGCGGCAAGGGACTGGATGAACTTCCGATAGAGGGCAGCGATACGGAATCTCCGGAAAATCCGGAACAGACGGAAGGAGAGCTGCTCCGCCTTCGTGTAAGCGATGCAGGCTACCTTGATGCGGGCACTGGTTCCCGTGCCACGGACAGCGGGCTGACTACCACTTTTGAGGACGACGACAAGATAGGCCTGTTTGTGGTGAACAATGAGAATGAGGTACTGTATGCCAACGTGCCTTATACGAAGAGCGGAGCAGACTGGACCGCCGCACAGGATATCCGCACGAAAGGATATCCGGTCCGCGTATTTGCTTACTATCCTTATGTAGAGGATGATAAAATCATCGGAAAGATAAACAATGAAGCTCAGGATGCTTCCGCTTTCTTTCAAAAGTATATTGAAGGCCTGGATATAAGTAACCAAAGTACACTGGCAGATTACCGCCAGGCGGATGTGATGGCTTGCATGGTGAGTATAGACGGTGCGGAAGCAGCCCGTAAGGAGCTTACGTTAAAGATGAACCATTTGATGGGGCTGGTTGTAGTGAAACTGCCTACCGAGGTGACATTTTCTTCAGTAACCTATTATCTGAAAGATGATGAAAACTATGAATGGACTATCCCAGATGTGACTCTCCCCGCAAACTTGTCGGGTGAGTCTTTTACGGTATCCGGCATCCAGCCTCTCAAGGAAGAGACAGGCTACCGCTACCTGTGCAAATCCGGAGATAACAATATCTCTTTCAGTGGAGGCTTTAAGACCTATGGAGCAACCAAAAGCTATACGGTAAGCGATGCTACCATATCAGCCGGCTCAAGCAAGACGTACAATGTGTCTGTAACTCCTTTTGCTTTTACAGATAAAATTGAATACACTCCTAAGGTTGGTGACTTTTATATGAAGGATGGTAGCATCTTGCCGAGTGTTACTTCGAGTAACAAGGCAAATTGTGTAGGTATAGTCTTTTGGTCAGGTGACCCAACAGCTACCGATCCGGTATTGAAAGCTGCACATTCTGGCTGCACGCATGGCCTTGTAGTTTCCTTGAAGGAAGCACAGAGTATTCAATGGCAAGCTAAGTATGAAAATACTACTATTCAGTCATGGGCTGCGAGCCAGTCTTTTTATACATCAGGTGGATATAAAGCTTTGAATTATAATGTGAGTGGCGGTTATAATAATCCCGGAGAGATTCAGGGCTATAACAATACGGAGATATTGAAGCAGTACAATAGTTCTCATAGCAGTTATCCAGTGACTGTGTTAAGCTGCTTTAACACAATAACCACTGGCGTGAACTTACCTGGAGGTAAAACTTCCGGCTGGTATCTACCTTCTCCTAAAGAACTGGTTGAACTTTATAATGCGAAAAGTAAAGTGAATACCAGTTTATCCGCTTTAAGTAGTACTTCTCTCTCTTCGTCGACCTACTGGTCGAGTGGGGAGTTCAGCTTCAACTACGCGTGGTACGTGCTCCTGAGCAATGGGAGCGTGAGCGACTACTTCAGTAAGGCTACCAACTACTCGGTGAGGCTGGTCTTCGCTTTTTAACTATTTATCTATTTGAGAATTTATCTATTAAAACAATACCCGCGTAAGCGGGTCGAAAAATTTTGGCATAATGGGCTTGGCTGAAGAACTTCAAATTTATCGGGACACTACGGAACTGCTTAACAGCCTTTATCGTCTGGTTCAGGCTTTGCCTCGTTTCTTTAAATATGGGTTGGGTGTAAGGATGACAGAATTATGTCTAAACATGCTTGCACTGATTTTCAAGGCCAATTCTTCGTACGAGAAGTCGGTACACCTGAATGTGTTTCTTACCGATTATCAGATGTTGAAGACACTCTTCCGGGTGTGTGTAGACCAGAAAATCATGAGTCCGAAGCAGTATGCCCATTATGCGCTTTTGATGGACAGGATAGGGAAGCAGGCCACGGCCTGGCGGAACTACAGTGAAAACGCAAAGGCAAAATCCGGCAAATGAGAAGTTCTCGTTTTTTATGGCCAGAATTTCTGTGATTACGGTTGCAGGGAGTGTGCCGGTTTTTAGATAAAAAGGGCTATCGACAGGTGATTATCACTTGTAAAGACCAAACGGATAGCATCCTCTCTTCGTCGAACTACTGGTCGAGTGGGGAGAACAGCAACAACAACGCGTGGAACGTGAACCTGAACAATGGGAACGTGAACAACAACAATAAGACTAACAACAACTACGTGAGGCTGGTCTTCGCTTTTTGTGTATAAGCCGATAAAAATGAAAAATATGGGAGAGATTTCACTGGAGGATGTGTTTGCCGCTTACTTTGCTTGCAGAAAAAGAAAGCGCGGCACGTTCAACGCATTGAAATTTGAGCTGGATTATGAACGCAAGTGTATTGAGTTGTGGAACGAGATAAACAGCCGGACCTATCATCCTTCGCGTTCGATTGCCTTTGTGGTTTCAAAACCTGTTTGTAGGGAGGTGTTTGCTGCCGACTTCAGAGACAGGGTAGTGCACCATCTGATTGCGGACCGGATTTCTCCTTTGATGGAGCAGGTCTTTATAGAAGACAGCTATAGTACGCGTAAAGGGAAAGGTACTCTGTATGGTGTGAAAAGAGTGGAACGTTTTGTTCGGGATTGTTCAAATGAATATACCCGGGACTGTTATATCATGAAACTGGATATACGTTCCTTCTTTATGTCACTGGACAAGCAGCTTTTGTATGATAAGCTTGTACCTTTTCTTAAGACGCATTATCAGGGAGATGATTTGGATATATTGTTGTACCTGATAAGGGAAACCATTTTTAACCGGCCGGAATTGAACTGTGTGTTGAAAACACCTAAAAGCCGATGGAAAGACATGCCGAAATCTAAAAGCCTTTTTTATTCGGACGGAATGCACGGACTTCCCATAGGCAATCTGACCAGCCAGCTTTTTGCCTTGTTCTATCTGAATGAACTGGATCATCTGATACTGGGTGAATGGAAAGTGAGGTATTACGGAAGGTATGTGGATGACATGATTTTCGTGCATGAGTCGAAAGATTTTCTGCTTGACATCAGAGAGCGTGTGAGTGTGTGGCTTGCTGGGTACGGCTTGACTCTTCATCCCCAAAAGTTTTATCTTCAGCATTATGCAAAAGGTGTATCTTTTATTGGTGGAATAATTCTGCCAGGAAGGATGTATGTGTCGAACAGAACTGTGGGCTACTGTCATGACATGATTACGAAATACAATGGTAAAATCCGGACCGGTTATCCGGAAGCAGTGACTGAGGTAGAGCATTTTGTCAGTTCGATAAACTCTTATTTTGGCTGCATGATTCATTTTTCTTCATACAATATAAGGAAAAGAATGATGGAACGTTTGTCAAAGTCATGGTGGAAGTTGATTTATTTTGAAGGAAACAGGAGGAAAGCTGTGGTGAAGAAACCTTTTAAGATTTCCACTTATTTTATCAATTCTTTAAAAACGAAAGATTATGCGTGAAAAAGAGATTATAGCGATGCAGGAAGAAGCTGTTGACAAGGTTTTCTATCTTCAAAAGGTAGGTATGTTTTATCAGGCATATAATCATGCAGCATTTGCATTGCGTCACTTGATGGGTTATAAAATAAAACAATATACCCGCAGAGGAAAAGAGGGTGTCTGCATGGCAGGCTTTCCTGTGTCTTTACTTGATAGTGTATTGGAGAAAGTCAAGGAGAACGGGGGAAGTTTCTCTTTTATGGATGAAAAGAAGAATCTGGTGTCGTTTATGGGAGTGGATGGTTCTGAAGTGGAAACCGTAGTGGCAGAAAAGTGCTGTCCGGACGTGTTGACTTTATATCATTCTTACCTGGAAAAGCTTTCTTGTGAGGATAAGCTGAAATTGATTGTCATGCTGGCAGAGAGGATGAAAACAATTTAGCGTTATTTTGATAAGACGGAAGAATGGGAAATAGAAGAAAAATGCCTATCTTGTGACAGAATCAGTTAAATGAAAAAGGACTATGGAAGTAAAACATGATGCATCCCGACAGGAATTCTATGTGGAACTGGAGGGACATAGAGCCCACGTGGCTTATCAGATTCATGACGAAGGATTGGATATTCGGCACACGATTGTGCCGGAAGCCATTGGAGGAAAAGGTATTGCTTCTGCTTTGGTGAAGGCGGCCTACGATTACGGGCGCTGCAAAGGACTGAAGGCGATAGCTACCTGCTCTTATGCCGTGGTCTGGCTGCAGCGGCATCCTGAATACCAGGGAGAAGTAAGCAGTGATTATATAGGAAAAGGAAGTTGTGCCCTGTGAGGGCGCAACTTCCTTTTTTCTTATTTAGTTGCGATAGACTTTCTTTTTCTTGATGAAGAACAGCCAGCGCAGGAAAGAAGCGGTGAAGGTGTGGCTGAAGGAATTGATTTCGTCGGTACGTTCGTCAATGTCGTCCAGCAACCTTTCTGCATCCTTCTCGGAAAGCATACCGTTGTTGATGAGCTGTTTCACGGTGCGGCGTTCATTGCTCAGCAGCATGCGGATGGACTTGATGGTCAGTGCATGACCGTATGCTTTTGGGAAATTATCGGCCAGGTTATTGATAAAGGCACTCATGCGATTGATGTTGTCATTTATCTCTTCCCGTAATGTGTATAACACGGAGTCCTGTTCGCCGGTCACCCATTCTGAGGCACGCAGGTCGTCCAGCAGTTTCAGGCTTCCTTTCTGAAGAATGATGAATCCACGTCCTAAATCGTACACCACCGTGATGCGTTCGCGGAAATAGAAAGTCATCCAGTTCTGCAGGTAAGGAATGTTCCGTAGTGCGTTCAGCAGGTCTGTACGCTGGCAGAACTTGAAAATGGAAGTGCGGACATTCAGCGGGTAGTTCCCGTCGTGGTCATACAATTCATCCAGCGAGTTCATGAGCCGGAGGAATACGGGCTTGGAGATGACTCCTTCTTCATAGATTTCCCGGCAGATGGCTTTTTCCTTATCCAATACACGCAGACGGATTTCCGGCAGCATGGCTTTGTTTTGTGGATTCTTGGCCGGCTCCTGCGGTTGTGCGGTCATGTAACTTTCCACTTTGTGCCAGTTGGCTCCTTCTAAGGCGTCTCTTTTTTTCAATCCTTCCAGGTATTTTTCGGAATTGTCGCGTATTGATTTCTCAATGCGGTAGGCCAGCATGGTACGTGCAGAAGGTACGTGAGTCAGTCCCAAACGGTTCAGCAGTGCGCGCATGGTGGTGGCATTGATGCAGAGTGTCAGGGTAACGATGCCGGCCGTGAAGAACAATACCTGGCTGCGGATGTCCTCCGGAATAGCCGGGGTATAAGATACCATCAGGGCTAAGGTCATGGCCAATGCACCGCGCAACCCTCCCCAGGTAAGGATGACCGATTCGCGTCGGGTCAGTCCGTATCCTAAGCGCTTCATGACTGGGTAAAGCAACATAATCATGGCAAAGCGGATAAGGTTAAGGGCGATATAGATAAGTATCAGCACGCCTAATGCTCCCCAGGAAAAATCCACTTTTTCGGCAATGACTACTCCCACTAAGATAAAAATCAGGGTATTGGCTATGTAGGTCAGCAGTTCCCAGAAATGCTCCATGAACGTATTCACCTGCGGTTTCAACCGGGGTTTTCCTACGTAAGTGACGGTCAGTCCGAAAGCCACGAGGGCAATCACTCCCGATACGCCAAGATAATATTGGGAGAGAATGAAGGTAAGGTAAGCTGCTAAGATGATGACACTGTTCTGTACCATCTCTTCCGAGTTGATGCGCGTGATGAACCAGATGACAATCCGTGCCAACAGAAATCCTAAAAGGGTACTGAGGCCCACTTCACGGATAAACGTAATGACAGGAGAGGCGTGAGTGGCTTCTCCGGCGGCGTATGCTCCGAAGAAAAGCATGAAGCAGACGATGCCTGTACCATCATTCAGCAGGGATTCCGCATCGACAAGGGTAGAGAAGCGTTTGCTGGTTTTTAACTCGTGCAGCAGGGCTACTACGGCTACCGGGTCGGTGGCACTGATTAAGGCTCCGAACATCAGTGCAAATGCCCATGTCCACGATTCAAAACCGGGGATGAAGGTTGCTACTCCCATCATGAGGGCACCCGTGAGCAACATGCAGATGATGAGTCCCGGTGCCGCCAACAGGGTGGCGTTGGCCAATGTCTTCTTGAAAATGTGCAGGTTGAGTTCGTAGGCTGCATCGAATATCAGGATGGGCAGGAAAAGATAAAGAATCAGGTCGGGATTGATGTTGGCGACGGAACTGACTGCATCATGCAGTTCCGGCAGCGATTGAAAGACACCCGTACGGTTCATGACTCCTAAAATGATTCCAATGGCAAACAGCCCCACCGTGTAGGGCAGGCGGCTGTGTTTGAGCAATGATTTCAGTATTGCTCCGATAATGAGTCCCCCGATAGTGAGCAGCAAGGGGGCGAGGAAAGTGTATTCTTCCATAGTTTTGATGTCAGTTAAAAAAATGAGCATTTGAATTTTAAACAAAGTTAAAGAATCAAATGCTCATATACAAGGGGATTTTTACTTATTTCTTTTTCGTACTTGCGATTTCTAGGGCCACTTTCCGTGCGGTGGCACGGTCGAGTTTTCCGGTTTCGGTTTGTGGAAGATGCTGGACGAAGAAGGTCTGTTTCGGCCGCCAGTAAGTCGGAAGCTGGTCGTAAGCCTGTGCTAACAGAGGGGGAACATCGGTATTTTCTTCGCTTTCCAGCAGCAGGACGATGCGTTCTCCAAATTTCGGGTCGGGCACGGCAGTCACCATGAAAGGAACTGGCAGCGCAGTTTTCAGTGCATTTTCCACCTGCTCAATCTGTACCTTTACCCCTCCGGTGTTGATGGTATTGTCTTTTCGTCCTAAGATATGGAACTGCCCCCGGGCATTGAACTCACAGATGTCGTTTGTGGTCAGTTTTTCTGCACAAACGGCTGGTGCTTCAATGGTCAGGGTGTTTTCCGGAGAGAGTGAAACCTTGACTCCCTGGAAGGGGGTGTACCAGTCGGAGGCATCCGGGCCGTTCAGTCGTCGCAGGGCGATGTGTGAAAGGGTTTCGGTCATTCCGTAGGTGCTCCATACGGCATGAGGAAATGACGCTAATTCCGTGGCTAATGTGCTGTCTATTGCTCCGCCGCCGATAATGAGATGACGTACTTGTTGCAGGCATTCCTTTTCGGCTGGTACTTGTAGCGAGTTGTACACCTGCATGGGTATCATGGCAGCAAACTCAGGAGCGGCATTTATCTCTGCCAACGGATGTCCGCAAGGAGTAACAGGTAGCAGGTTCAGTCCGGCTACCAACGCACGGACGACCACCATTTTTCCGGCAATGTATTTCAGAGGCATGCAAAGTAAGGCGGTGTCTCCTTGATTCAGGCCTAAAAAACGGACTGTCAGCATAGCACTCTGCATCATGCGCTGTTTCTCTACCCGGAGCGGTTTGGGCGTTCCGGTAGAGCCGGAGGTATGCACCAGTACAGTGGTGCTGTCGTCAAACCATTCTGCTAAGAAATCGGCAAGTGAGGCCTGAAAGCTGTCTGCTCCATATTCCGCATGGAATCGTTTTTGCAGCAGACTTTGTGATTCGCCTTCAGGTATCAGGACTTCATGAGCAGTGTAGCATTTCCCGTCAATCAAGATGGACTGACGGGCTATTTCTGTAATAAATGGAGTGGCGTTCATGTCAGATGGTTTGCAGATAAGTCGGGAAATCGGGAGTCTTTTCTTCAGGGTGGAACCATAGACAGTCGCCTTCAATGTGCAGCGGGTAGTCAATGTTGTCGGTGAAAAGCATACCGGTGCCCAGCCCCTGAGGCATTTCAGGCTGTAGAGTGGCACACCACTGTGCAATGGCATTGAGCCCGATGTTGGATTCTAAGGCGGAGGTTACCCAATAGCCTATGCCTCTTTCCTGAGCCAATGTAATCCATTCCTTGCTTCCCTGGATACCTCCGTGCAAGGATGGCTTTAAGATGATGTATTGTGGGCGGATGGTATCCAGCAGCTGGATTTTCCGTTCCGTTTCATTTACTCCAATCAGTTCTTCATCCAGTGCGATGGGGAAGGGTGAAGTAGCACACAGTTCTTTCATGACTTCCCATTGGCCAGCGCGTACGGGCTGTTCGATGGAGTGCAGTTGAAATTCGTTCAGCTGTATCAGTTTCCGTAAGGCATCTTCTGGACTGAAGGCTCCGTTGGCATCTACCCGGAGTTCGATGTCGGCGGCAGAGAAATGGTGACGGATGTGGGCTAGCAGTTCCAGTTCACGCTCAAATTCAATGGCACCGATTTTCACCTTGATGCACCGGAATCCGGCTTTCATCTTTTCTTCTATGCGGCGGTACATTTCATCGAAATTTCCCATCCAGATGAGTCCGTTGATAGGAATACCTTGTTCACCGCGACTGAAAGGGGTATCCCAAAACTGCAGACTGTTTGCTTGCAGATGGGCGAATGCGGTTTCCAGTCCGAACAGAATGGAAGGGTAGGGACGAAGTGCTTCATAATCAATGTAGCCATTTGCGGCTGTTTTCTCACAGATTTCAGCTAACAGGCGAGGATAATCGGGCAGATCGTCGCAGCTTAACGCGGGCAGCGGAGCACATTCACCTACGCCATATTGTCCGGTTTCAGTGTCGGTAAGTAGCAGATACCATACCTGCCGGGTGTGATATACTCCGCGTGAAGTACCGGCCGGTTGTTTGAAATGAAGTGTGCGCGGAATGATTTTCAGTGTGTACATATTGGTCTGTTGTGAAGGGAATAAAAGCGGACAGAAAGCGGAAATGGTTTCTGCTTTCTGTCCGATAAAAAATGAGATGAGAGAATAATCAGGGGAATTTAGGGTATTTGCTCCAGTCGGGTTTCCGCTTTTCGAGGAAGGCTTTTCCACCTTCTTGTGCTTCTTCTGTCATGTAGTAAAGCATGGTAGCGTCACCGGCGAGTTCCTGAATACCAGCCTGTCCGTCAAGTTCTGCATTGAGTCCGGCTTTAATCATTCGCAGGGCGAGCGGACTATGCTGCATCATGGTTTCAGCCCATTCAACCACCTCATCTTCCAGTTGGTCGAACGGTACGACTTTGTTGACCAGTCCCATATCCAGTGCTTCCTGGGCAGAATACTGGCGGCAGAGGAACCAGATTTCGCGGGCTTTCTTCTGGCCTACGATACGAGCCAGATAAGAAGAACCAAATCCGGCATCGAAGCTGCCTACGCGAGGCCCTGTCTGACCGAAGATGGCGTTTTCAGACGCAATGGTCAGGTCACAGACTACGTGAAGCACATGTCCGCCACCGATGGCATATCCGTTGACCATGGCAATCACCGGTTTCGGGATGGAACGAATCTGTTTCTGTACGTCGAGCACGTTCAGACGGGGAACGCCGTCAGTGCCTACGTATCCGCCGTGGCCTTTCACGTGCATGTCGCCTCCGGAGCAGAAAGCCTTGTCGCCAGCTCCTGTCAGTACGATGACATTGATGTCTTGACACTCACGGCAGTAATACAATGCGTCACTGATTTCAGTAGTGGTGGTCGGAGTGAACGCATTGCGGTATCTCGGGCGGTTGATGGTAATCTTGGCGATTCCATTATAAAACTCAAAAAGAATATCCTGGTATTCCTTGATGGTTTTCCATTCTCTGGGTTGTGACATATTGCTATTTTTTTAGGTTGTGATAATACGTTTTCAGGTGTTCGATGTCCTTGTCCTTTTCGGTAAATACCTCCATCAGCATGGGCTGTGAGGTAATGGATGGCTGGGTGAATACCTCTACCGCCTGGTCAAGTTCTTCTTCATTGTGTACAGAAAGATACTGAAATCCCCGGTCTTCGGCCCATGCTTTGGCGGAAGTGCGGTGAGTGGCTGTAATGAAGCGCCGGCTGCTGTCTGCCATTTCCAGTCCCGGAAGCGCATGGAATATTTCTCCCCCTTCGTTGTTGAGGAGCAGGATGCGTACGTTGCTTCCGTAGTTGGCATTCCAGAGGGCGTTCATGTCATAGAAGAAGCTCAGGTCGCCAATGAAGATGAAATTGAGTTTGTCGGACGCCGTAGCGTAGCCGATGGCAGTAGACAAAGAACCTTCTATACCGTTAGTTCCCCGGTTGGATAAAACCTCCACGTCGTTCGGTAGAGGGAACAGCTGGGCGTAACGCACAGTGGAGCTGTTAGCCAGGTGAAGGGAACAAGGTGTTGGCAGGTGATTGATGACTTTCCCGATGGCGCTCATTTCGGAGTAGGGGAATACGGCTTGCGGAATATTCTTCGACAGAGCTTCCCATGTGCGGGGGTATTCCGGTGTGCGGCTGTCCATCATCGGGGCAATCTTTTCTAAGAACTCAAACGGGTCCATCTCAATCACGGTGGTCAGTGAGCCGAAAAGGTCGGCCACCTGTCCGTCAGTAGCCACGTGCCAGTGTTCTACCGGCGGATGACGGCGAAGGAATTTCTTCAGTCGTTTGGAGATGATATGACCTCCGTAAGTAATCAGTAACTCCGGACGCATCTTCTGCTGGGCTTCGAAGTCCATGGAGCAGAGCAGTGGCTCGATGTTGCGGATAGGCATACCCGGAATTGTCTGGTTGCTGATGTTTTCGGTAAACCAGGCAAAATGCTTGTAGAGCATCTTGGTGTATTTCTTGTCGAACAAATAAATCAGGTTCATTTGTCCCACTACGACCATCCGTCGCTGGTAGCGGTTCAAGCGGTCGATGAGTGGCTGGTAATCCTTGTTGTACACGTTCAGTCCCTGATAGCGGGTAATGACGCGTGCTTCGGGAAGTTCCGTGACCGGTAGCTTGAAAAACGGTTCGCTGATAGGTACATTGATGTGTACAGGTCCTTTCCCGTGATGGTCAAGTTCCATGAGTGCCTCATTGATGAGGCGGTTGCAGTACCATTCGTCTTCTTCACTCTGCACTTCCGGCAGGTTGACAGATTTTTTCACCAGGCTTCCGAATACGCCAGGCTGAGGGAGTGTCTGTCCGTCCATCTGTCCAATCCATGCGGCAGGGCGGTCGGCCGAAATGACGACAAGCGGTACCTGCTGGTAGAACGCTTCGGCTACGGCCGGGTGGATGTTAAGCAAGGCCGTACCTGATGTGCAGCAGATGGCAGCCGGGCTACCTCCGTTCAGTGCCAGTCCCAGGGCAAAAAAACCTGCACTTCGTTCGTCTGTCACGGGATAGCAGGTAAATTCCGGAATATTGACCAGCGTTTGTACGATAGGAATGTTACGGCTTCCGGGGCAGAGCACAATTTTTTGTATCCGGTGCGCTTTTAGTAAAGCTACAAGCTGAAGTATATTTTTTTTGTCAGTATACATGATTTCTAAATATGTTAGATTTACAGGATATTTCGCATGGTATTCATTTTTTGCTGCGTTTCTTCCCATTCGGTATCAGCTGTGGATTCAGGAAGAATACCTCCTCCGGCATACAACGTAGCGGTTTTTCCCTCAATATGCATGCACCGCAGGTTGACATAGAGGGTAGTGTCTCCTTCCGGATCTATCCATCCGATAACGCCGGAATAGAAAAGGCGGTTGTGAGGCTCCGTCTGTAGGATGAACTGGTAGGCTTCCTCTTTGGGTAAGCCGCACACTGCCGGGGTGGGATGTAATTCTTGCAGTACATCGCCTAAATGAGCTGTATCTTTCAGGCAGAAATGGAAATCGGTTTTCAGATGAACCAATTGGCCGGCACGGGCTGTATATGGTCCCTTTTCCGTGATTTTGCTGCCGAATTTCTTGATGGCTTTGCGAATGTAATCTCCTACAAAGGCTTGCTCTTCTTTGTTCTTTTTGCTCCATTCGGTGGGCATAACTTCTCCTTGCATGGGCATAGTTCCTGCCAGTGCTACTGTGTGCCAATCTTTTTCGTGACCGCTGAGGATAATTTCAGGTGTACTGCCTATCCACGTACCGGTGGAAGGGGTGTGACATAACGAAATCATCATGCGAGGATAGCTGTTGCAGGCCTGTATGAAAGCCGAAAGCGGAGAAAACTGCTCATTCAGCGTGTGAGTTGTACTGCGGGACAGTACAAGTTTACGGAACTGCTTCTCCTTGAGTGGCAGGATGAAGCGGCTGAATGTTTCAGTGTACAAGTCTTTTTCTTCTTTTTCGGAAGTAATATGCGAATCTGTGGATGCGTCTATAGAATGAGACGGAGCGGCTTGCTGCGGGTGGCGTGTCATCCATCCTTGCAAGGCAGATTTAATTTCTTCCCAGTCGTGTGCCTGTATGTCCGGGCGGATAAGTACGGCCGGATGCGCTGGAGTAAACTGAAACGGAGAAAGAAGAAATCCTTTTTTCTGGTTCAGCTCATTCAGACTGTGGATATATTCAGGCTCTCCTTCTTCCTGCATGATGAGAATAGGTTCGTCTGTCCAGGGAAGGCGGTATAATGCAAAGCAGACATGACTGCTGGTAAATGAATCAAGGAGCTGATGATATATGGTTTCCGGTGTATTCATGGCCGTTTCTTGACTATTTGATTGACAATGCGTGCGGTGGAAATTAACTTTCCTTCCTGATTGGTGATATCTACATTCCACAGGTGAGATGTGCGTCCGCGGTGGATGAGACGTCCGGTGGCAATTACAAATTCTCCTTTCGGAACCATCTGGAGGTGGTTGGCACTTACCTGGATGCCGCAAGGCATTTCATTTGCACTGCACAATGGAATGGAGCCATGTCCGGCTACGATTTCTGCAAGAGCCAGAGACGCTCCTCCGTTAAGTATGCCAAATGGCTGGCAAGTTCTTTCATCTACCGGCATTTGTGCTTTCACATATCCCTCTTCCATTTCGAGGAACTGAATGCCTAAATGTGCTCCCATGGAGCAGGATAAGTCTGGCAATTCGTAAGAGGATTTACCGTTCATTTGCGTATAATAGTTCTTGATTCTACTGCAAATGTACATATTTCTCTGCAAACGCGGGGGAATTCAGGTAAGAATTAAGTAATTTATCGGACATTTGTCATAGATTAATTGGAATAAAAAACGTATATTTATGTCGGTGTTTTGTCTATCCGTAAAACTCTTTTTGAGGCTTCAATGAAAAAAAATGAGTTGTTTGGTCTCCTAAATAGTTTTACGTATTTTTGTTTTTATGAATAAGGGGTAGAGGTATGAGTTTAAAAATGAGATATTATTATATAGTGGGTATGTGGAGCTTTTGCTTTGTATTGCCCATTATGATGGGGTGTATGCGCCAGGAGAAAAAGAGCTCGAAAGACTCTTTTGAAACGCTTTACCAGCAAATGGAGCAAGCCTCCGCTGATTCTCCGGAACAAGTTTCTCAGATGGTGGATAGTGCGCTTCCATCTGTGAAAGACAGTATGATGTATTATCGCTTGCTTTTTTTGAAAGTAAGAGGATACTTTTTGTCTTTTAATCTGGATTCTGCATCTTATTTGCTCGACAGGGTTTCTGCTTTTTGTGACAGAACAGCGAAAAATAAGGATATTTACCAGATGTATGCATTAATCTATAATGCCCGTGGAAATTTGTATGTCCGTACTTCGCAGATAGATTCTGCCAGTTTCTGTTTTCAGAAAGCTTTTGACTATGCCGGTCGGGGAGGAAAAAGGGAGTCTTTGCCGGACATTTGTCTGAATCTGGCAGATGTGTTTGTGAAGCAGGGACGTTATGACTTAGGTTCTTTCTGGTATAACCGTTCCTTATCAATTTCCGATTCTCTGAATATGCCCGATGAGCAACGATTTCCTGCTTATTATGGCTTGGCTCAGGTGAATATGGAACTAAGAGATTTTGCGCTGTGCGATTATTATTATGATTTGGCATCGCGCTATTATGATAAAATGCACCCTTTTGAGAAACATATTTATTTGAACAACAGGGGAAATTCTTATTATTACCGGCAGGACTATAAAACGGCGTTAGAGTATTTCCGCCGCTCGCTCGAAGTGGTAAACCAGTATCCGGATATGACTTTTGAGAGAAACCTGACCATGATAAATCTGGGAGAAATTTTCCTGATGCTGGATTGCACAGATTCGGCTTCTTACTATTTGCAGGAATGTAGGGGATTCTTTGATTCTATTCATCATGCTACAGCCTTGTATTGCATTGATACGCAGCTTATGGAGCTGGCATTGAAGCTGGGAAATGTGGCATTGGCCAGAGAGCGTTTGAAACATGCTGTAAAATATGATAATGTAGAACCCAATATGATTCACGTACGTAATCGTTATTTGCAGCGTTATTTCGAGAAGGTGGGAGATTATGAACGTGCATATCACTATTTGGAAGAAAATCATCATATAGATGACTCCATTCGTAATGAAAGGGTGAAGATGCGGGCTGCGGAAATTAAATTGAAGTATACGCAGGACAGTACCTTGATGAAGAAGGAGATTTCTATTCGGGAAAAGGAGAATCAGGTACTTCAGCTCTATCAATGGCTCTATATGATTGTGGGTGGAGGTTTTCTGTTGGCAGCTGTGGTTTCTGTCATCGTGTTGTATCGAAAACGGTTGCGTGACAAAGAACAGTGGCGTATGCAAAATGCGATGACTTCATTGCGACTGGAGAACGTACGAAACCGGATTTCTCCCCATTTCATTTTTAATGTGTTGAATCGTGAAATGAATCTTCATAAAGGAGAGGAGGAAAGCCGGAATCTGATTGGATTGACCAAACTGATACGCCGGAATCTGGAACTGACCGATTGTCTGGCTGTATCGTTGGCAGATGAATTGGAGTTTGTGGATACGTATGTGGAACTGGAAAAGGAATCCTTGGGAAAAGATTTTGACTACCAGCTGGATTTGGACTGCAAGATAGATTTGAAGACGGTGAAAGTTCCATCCATGTTGCTGCAGATTCCTGTAGAGAATGCCATAAAGCACGGACTGAGATTAAAAGAAGGAAAACGATTATTGCGTATACAAGTATGTCTGCTGCTTGATAATCAGGTTGAAATTGTGGTATCTGATAATGGCGGAGGATACCGGAAAGTAAGCGTAAATCATGGCACTGGCACTGGAATGAAAGTCATCACACAGACTATTCAATTATTAAACACATATAATTCACGCCCTATTCAAATGAAAATCAATAATGTATTAGTCGGGGAAGAAAAAGAAATGGGGTGTGAGGTACGTTTTGTGATTCCTTTGAATTATTCATATCAATTAAAGAAAACTAGAAAAACATGAGTGATAAAATAAGAGCTGTCATTATAGATGACGAAGAAACTGCCATTGATAATCTTTGCTTTGAGTTAAAGAAATATCCATGGATTTCAGTAGAGGGTATAGCTTGTAATGGAAAGGCCGGAATTCGTTTACTTGAAAAAGAACGTCCGGATTTGTTATTCCTGGATGTAGAACTTCCGGATATGTTAGGGATGGACCTGGCCATAAAAGTGCATGAACTGCAGAATTGGGATATGCATATTGTTTTTTATACCGCATATAACAAGTATCTGATAGATGCTTTGCGTAGTTATGCCTTTGATTTTCTTTTAAAACCTGTTGATTCGGAAGAACTTTCAGTCGTTTTGGAGCGTTTGCGTGGTGAAGGAAATATGAAAAATTCAACCACTTTTCTGGCAGATACGGGACATGGAGCCGAGAAATCATTTATGGTAGTAACTCCGGTAGGCGATTTGCGTGTATTGCGCGTGTCTGATATTGGGTATTTCCGTTATGTTTCCGACCGTAAAATCTGGGAGGTGGCTTTGGTAAATGGTTCCTTTATACCTTTGAAGCGAAATACCAGGGCCGAGAATTTGTGTGCGTATGATAGCGCTTTTGTGCAGATTCATCAGTCGTATATTATCAATATGAATTATTTGCTGATGGTTCAGGGTTGCCAGTGCGTGATGTACCCTCCGTTTAATAATGTGGATGAACTTCAGGTTTCCAAAAAGTATCGTAAAGAAATGATGGAGCGTTTTTGTCAGTTGTAATAAATTGTTTTTTTGACCACTTAGTAGCAAAAAACGTTTGTTTAGTATTGAATAGATAGGGCTTGGTTAATAGGTTGCACTTCCTTGTTTCTTCTTTGATATAGATATTTTTATTTTTGCATTAAAATTTACTAAAAGAGATTCACTATGGGAAGATTTGGATGCAAAGGTTTGCTTCTGTTGGGAAGCATGATAATGTTGGGGGGAGTAGCACAGGCTCAGTATTTACGTTCTTCATATTTTATGGAGGGTACGAGTGCTCGTTTACAATTAAATCCGGGCTTGCAACCTACTAAAGGATATTTTAATCTGCCAATTATTGGCTCATTTAATATGTCTGCTTCCTCTAATGTATTGGGAACAAGTGACATTATCGATTTAATGAATTCTGGAAGTGATTTGTATTCAAATGACAAGTTATTTGACCGTTTAAAGACTGATAACCGTCTGAACGTAAACTTGAATACAGATATTCTTTCTTTTGGCTGGTATAGAGGTAAGGGATTTTGGAGCTTCAATGCAGGCTTACGTGCTGATTTTGGTGCAGCATTGGCGAAAGACATGTTCTCTATGATGCGTACAATGAATGGTTTTGCATTGGAAGATGTGGCAGGAACCAATCAAAGTTATAGCTTGTCTGATCAGACATTGAACATGAGAGCATACGCTGAAATCGGTTTGGGGTATTCTCGTCGGATTACAGAAAAATTAACTGTAGGTGCGCGTGTAAAAGTATTGTTAGGTTTGGCCCGTGCAGAAATGAATATCAATCGGTTTGACTTGAATTTGGATATTCCGAATCCCCAATATACTGGTTATGAATCTCGTGGTGAGCTTTCTCCTTCTGACTGGTATGGAAAAGGCTATTCTTATGCTGCAGAAGGTAATGTAATTACTACACTGAAAGGCGGGGGGATGACTTTTGATAACAATGGAATGATTGATAACTTTGACTTGGATGCAGGCGACTTGGGTATCGCAGGTTCAGGTTTTGGTATTGATTTAGGAGCAAGCTACAAAGTGTGGGATAACTTGACCGTATCAGCTTCTATTCTTGATTTAGGTTTCTTGAAATGGAAGGAAAGTGAGACAACTGTAGCAACGGTAAGTGGAGAAGAAAATGTGACCATTACTTCGGATAACTATGATCGTTATATCGGTGGTGATTTCTTGTCGTTCGAACGTTTTGACTTTGAAGAGGGGTCACCTGAAAAGGTAAAGACAAAAACCCGTTTGTATTCTACATTGCTGCTGGCTGGAGAATATGGATTGTTAAATAATAAGTTGAGTGTAGGTGCTATGTACACCGCTCGTTTTGCAGAGCCGAAAACATTGAATGAATTGACGTTTATGGCTACATTCCGCCCGAAGAACTGGCTGAATGCAGCTATCAGCTATTCTCCGATTCAGGCAAGCGGTAAATCAATTGGTCTTGCGGTGAAGTTGGGCCCGCTGTTTGTCGGAACTGACTATATGTTCTTTGGAGGTAATTCTAAATCAGTGAATGGTTTCTTGGGAATCTCTTTCCCTCTGGGTGGAAAACCAAAACCATTCTCTGAACTGTAATATATCTTGTCTATTGCTATAATTCAATAAGATGGGGAGTGGCTGCCTTCCGAATCGTAATGTATGTATTGTCTGTTATGGGTTACGATAGGTCGGCAGCCTTTTTTATGCCCTTTTGGTTGCTATAGTTGAAGTTCTTTCAGTATCTCGCCGTTTAGATGGTATACAGTGATTTTTCCGTTTTCATAACCGGCAAAAGTAGGAGGGTTGCCTCCTTTGGGGAAAGTAATGGAGCCCGTGTTACAGACGATACAGTTTGTCGTTTTTTCTAGTTTCCATAAATGGGTATGTCCGTAGAAAAAGGCATCATATCCATTTTGCGGGCGTTTTTCTTCATTGTAGATGTGCCCGTGGGTGAGGAATAACTTCTTGCCATCATCTACAATCAATGTGTAATCTGATAAAATAGGGAAGTTCAGCAGCATCTGGTCTACTTCTGAATCGCAATTTCCTCGTATAGCTACGATTTCTCCTGCCATTTCGTTTAATTTTTCTGCAATAGCTTTGGGGTTGAGTCCCTCAGGAAGTCCGTTACGTGGCCCGTAATTCAATATATCTCCCAAAATAATGAGCATATCAAAGTGATGTGCCTGGTAAAACTGCAGGACTTTTTCTAATGCAGGAAGGCATCCGTGTATGTCGGAAACAATTAAGTATTTCATAAAGCTTTTCGTTATTGATAATTCAATGCAAACATAAGAAAAAGCTTGTAATCAAAAAAACGGCCACCTTTGCAGGCAGCCGTTTTTCGTTGATTATATGCTAAAATAAATTATTCAGCTTTTTCGTCGCTCCAGTCCATTGCAGCCATACGCTTGTAAGAAGCATAGCGTTTCTTAGCCATGTCTTCGCAAGCAGCGAACAAGTCAGCAGCTTCTGTCGGGTATTGTTTCATTACAGATGCGAAACGAACTTCACCCTTCAGATAATCCTGGAAGCCTTCCCAGTTCGGTTCTTTAGAGTCGAGTGAGAACGGATTCTTACCTTCTTCTTCTAGAGCCGGGTTGAAGCGCCACAAGTGCCAGTAACCACATTCTACAGCCTTAGCTTCTTCAGCCTGAGATTTACCCATACCAGCTTTCAAACCGTGGTTGATACATGGAGCGTATGCGATAACCAATGATGGTCCAGGATATGCTTCAGCTTCGCGGATAGCTTTCAAAGTCTGAGCCTGGTCAGCACCCATTGCAATCTGAGCTACGTAAACGTAACCGTAAGTAGTAGCAATCATACCCAGGTCTTTTTTGCGAACGCGTTTACCAGAAGCAGCAAACTTAGCGATAGCACCCAGCGGAGTAGCCTTAGAAGACTGACCACCAGTGTTAGAGTAAACTTCAGTATCCAATACCAGGATGTTTACATCTTCGCCAGAAGCGATTACATGGTCAAGACCTCCGTAACCGATATCGTAAGAAGCACCGTCACCACCGATAATCCACTGTGAGCGTTTTACCAGATAGTCTTTGAATTCAGCGATAGTAGCGCAAGCAGCACACTTGTCTTTTGCAGCTTCTACCAACGGAATAATCTTTTCAGCAGCAGCTTTGCTCTTGTCAGCATCGTTGCGACCGTCAATCCATTCCTGGAATGCTTCTTTGTATTCTGCCGGAGTAGCTTCGTTTGCGATAGCAGACTTCATAGCTTCTTCCAGACGGTTGCGCAGTTTCTTGTTGGCCAATTCCATACCCAAACCGAATTCGCAGAAGTCTTCGAACAATGAGTTAGCCCAAGCAGGACCCTGACCTTTTTCGTTAGTTGTGTAAGGAGTTGAAGGAACTGAACCAGAGTAGATAGAAGAACATCCAGTAGCGTTAGCAACCATTTCACGGTCACCGAACAACTGAGAAATCAGTTTCACATACGGAGTTTCACCACAACCAGAGCAAGCTCCAGAGAACTCGAACAACGGCTGAGCGAACTGAGAGTTCTTCACGTTAGCCTTGATGTCTACCAAGTGCTGTTTAGACTTCACGTTGTCAGCGCAGTAAGTCCAGTTAGCAGCTTCAGCCAACTGAGTTTCAAGCGGCTTCATAGTCAAAGCCTTGCCACCCTTCTTCGGGTTGCCCGGACAAACGTCAGCACAGTTACCGCAACCCAAGCAGTCCATAACGTCTACCTGTACACGGAATGTCATGCCGTCGAACTGTTTACCTACAGCTTTCAGAGTCGGGAAGTTAGCACCAGCCTGTTCTTCAGCATCCAGTACGAACGGACGGATAGCAGCGTGAGGACAAACGTATGCACACTTGTTACACTGGATACAAGTTTCAGGATTCCATTCCGGAACGAATGCAGCTACACCACGTTTTTCGTATTTAGCTGTACCCTGATGCCATGTACCGTCTTCGATACCCTTGAATGCAGATACTGGCAGCAAGTCACCGTCCTGAGCGTTGATAGGACGAACAACTTCGTTGATGAATGCCGGATCGTTGTTTGCAGCAGCAGCTTCAACTTCCAGGTTAGCCCATGCCGGGTCAACAGTCAATTGTTTGTATTCACCACCACGGTCAACGGCAGCGTAGTTCTTGTTAACCACGTCTTCACCCTTCTTACCGTAAGACTTCACAATGAATTTCTTCATCTGTTCTACAGCCAGGTCAACTGGAATTACGCCAGTGATACGGAAGAATGCAGACTGCAGGATAGTGTTGGTACGGTTACCCAAACCAATTTCCTGAGCAATCTTAGTTGCATTGATATAGTAAACAGTGATGTTGTTTTCTGCGAAGTATTTCTTCACTTTGTTCGGCAGGTTCTTAGCCAGTTCTTCGCCTTCCCAGATAGTGTTCAGCAAGAATGTACCGTTCTTACGCAGACCACGAGTTACATCATACATGTGCAGGTAAGCCTGTACGTGGCAAGCTACGAAGTTAGGAGTAGTTACCAGGTAAGTAGAGCGGATAGGATGATCACCGAAACGCAAGTGAGAGCAAGTGAAACCACCAGATTTCTTAGAGTCGTATGAGAAGTAAGCCTGGCAGTATTTGTTGGTGTTGTCACCGATGATTTTTACAGAGTTCTTGTTAGCACCTACAGTACCATCAGCACCCAGACCGTAGAATTTAGCTTCGAACATACCTTCGCCACCCAAAGCGATTTCTTCTTTCTGAGGAAGAGAAGTGAAGGTAACGTCATCTACGATACCGATAGTGAAGTGGTTCTTAGGAGTCGGCAATGCCAAGTTTTCGTATACAGAAAGAATCTGAGCAGGAGTAGTATCCTTAGAACCCAGACCATAACGTCCGCCTACGATAAGAGGAGCATTTTCCTGTCCGTAGAAGCAGTCTTTTACGTCAAGATATAAAGGTTCGCCGTTTGCACCCGGTTCTTTTGTACGGTCAAGAACTGCGATACGTTTTGCAGTCTTAGGTACAGCTGCCAAGAAATGTTTAGCAGAGAACGGACGATACAAGTGTACAGAAACCAAACCAACTTTTTCGCCGTTTGCTACCAAGTGGTCGATAGCTTCACGAGCAGCTTCAGTTACAGAACCCATAGCGATGATTACGCGTTCAGCATCTTCAGCACCATAGTAGTTGAACAAGCCGTAGTGGCGTCCTGTAATCTTATTGATTTCGTTCATATATTCTTCTACGATAGCAGGAACAGCTTCATAGAACGGATTGCAAGATTCTCTGTGCTGGAAGAAGTGATCTGGGTTTTCAGCCATACCGCGTGCAACCGGTTTGTTAGGGCTGAGTGCACGTTCGCGGAATTCAGCTAAAGCTTTCTGGTCTACCAGCGGAGCGAGGTCTTCGTTTTCCAGCATTTCAATCTTCTGGATTTCGTGTGATGTACGGAAACCGTCGAAGAAGTTCAAGAACGGAACACGAGACTTGATTGTTGACAAGTGAGCAACACCGGCCAAATCCATAACTTCCTGTACAGAACCTTCACAAAGCATAGCGAAACCTGTCTGACGGCAAGACATTACGTCCTGGTGGTCACCGAAGATACACAATGCGTGAGAAGCCAGTGTACGTGCAGAAACGTGGAATACGCATGGCAAGAACTCACCTGCAATTTTGTACATGTTAGGAATCATCAACAGAAGACCCTGAGAAGCAGTATAAGTAGTTGTCAATGCACCGGCCTGAAGAGATCCGTGTACTGCACCGGCAGCACCACCTTCAGATTGCATTTCCTGAACCAAAACAGTTTCGCCGAAGATGTTTTTACGACCTGCGGCAGCCCATTCGTCTACATATTCAGCCATTGTAGATGACGGGGTGATAGGATAGATAGCTGCAACTTCTGAGAACATATATGAAATATGTGCTGCAGCCTGGTTACCATCACAAGTGATGAATTTTTTTTGTTTAGTCATACAATTACTAATTAAATATGAAGTAATAAAATCGTTATTGTCAATATAAAAATCCAAATAACCATAAAGGTATCTGGTCGCCGTGTCCTATTTCCATTTTATGCATGGCGTAGTATATGTTCGGATTGCTTTTATATTTGCTTCCTTCTGCACAAATCCGGAAATGCAGCATATTGTCTACAAGGAAAGAGGTACCTTTATCGCCTTTGTTGATTTTGTGGTCTTTCCACAAGGTATTGACAAAGAAGGTTTCCAGCACATCTTGTTCCTCCACTTTTACCGGATAGATGCTATACATCAGGTTTGTGTTGTGCATCATGATTTTAGCCGGCTTTTTAGGGAAACTTTCCCCTTTCGGATAAACCATGTTAATGAGTCGTGCATCTGCCAGGTATTTTATGTAGTTCATGACTGTGGCACGTGATGTCTGAATTTCATTAGCCAATTGACTGACATTAGGAGCCACAGGACCATCTACCGCTAGCAAATATAATAATTTTTTGATTTTGGACAGATATTTCAGTTCGATTTGTTTAATCAGCAGAATGTCCACCTCAATCATCATGTTCATGGTCTTCAGCAGATTCTCCGAGAAATTTCTTTTTTCAAGAAAGAATGGGTAGAAACCATGATGGATATAATCCTGAAAATAATTGAGCGGGTTGATGTGTGGTAAGATTGTTTTCACAATATGCTCGTGATTGTGCAGAATCTCATCCAACGTATAAGCTGAAAAATGGTTTCCTGTCTGTAAGTTCAGAAATTCACGGAAAGAAAATCCTCTCAGATTATACGATTTGACAATCCCGTTCAGTTCGGGATTCTCATCTTTCAGACGCATTACAGAAGAACCGGTAAATACAATTTTCAGTTGCGGATAACGTTCGTAGCATGTACGCAAATCATGACTCCAGTCTGGAAGCTTGAAAACCTGGTCAATAAGCAGGACTTTTCCCCCTCTTTTAACAAATTCCCCGGCAAAGTCTACTAAACTGTATTGTGAAAAGTAGAAATTATTCATGTTTACGAACAAGCAGGAACGGTCAGTCCCGAATTTTTCTTTTGCATATTGTAAAAGAAATGTGGTTTTGCCTACCCCTCTTGTACCTTTTATACCAATCAAGCGATCATTCCAGTCTATTTCATCCATGAGATCACGGCGAACAGGAGCGTTGGTATGTTCCACCAAATAATTATGTGTTCTGTAAAATGCTTCCATGAATTCTGTTTCTAGGCTGCAAATATACGAATACTTCATAATATTGCAAACTGGAGTTGTCAAAAATTCATCTTTTGATTAAGTTTTTTTGAATCTCTTCTGGTTCGTCAAAGGTGGGGATTTGTTGGTTTGCTTTTCAGGTATAGATTCTCGATTTGATAATTTGTAAGGAGGGGAATTGTCCGGAACTTTTAGCTGTAAAAACAGCACAACTTTTGCTTGATAGTCTATTATTTTAGGATGACTTTATGCAAAGTGTCTACTGTTCCAGTTTATAAAAAGATAAAACGTCTGGTTATATCAGGAAAAGTCAATTCTCAGTACTTTCAAAGAAGTACTACAGTACTCCCGTGAAAGTACTGGAGTACTTCATAGGCAGTACTACAGTACTTCTTCGGGAGTACTGGAAACTTACTTCAGTTTGTTTTTGGGGAGGGAAAATTAGAATTGATAATTCTTTTCCACCCAGTCGATAAATGCCTGGTTCACCTGGCGTGTTCCTCCCGGGGTAGGATAGTCTCCACTAAAATACCAGTCTCCCGGATGGGCCGGACATGCTTCATGCAGTCCTTCCAACGTTTGGTAAACAATCTGTACTTTTGCCCGCGTAGTGGCAGGAGTCAGTAATGCAGCAATCTTTTCTGATATTTCTTCATCGCTGAAAGGAGCATAAATTTCCTTTACGTAGTTGCGCATTTTTTCTTTAGGCAGGTTCAGCTGTTCTTTTGACTTTCTATAGGCGTATTCAATGACGTGCTGCATGTCGCGTTCTTCCAGCAGAGCGATGGCAGCCTTGAAAGCGATGAATTGCTCCATGCTGGCCATGTCGATGCCATAGTAATCCGGATAGCGGACTTGTGGTGAGGAGGATACGATAACAATCTTTTTGGGCTGCAGACGGTCGAGAATGCTGATGATACTTTGCTTCAAAGTCGTTCCTCGTACGATGCTGTCGTCGATGATTACCAGGTTGTCTTCCTGTGGTACGAGGCTTCCGTAGGTAATATCGTATACGTGAGCTGCCAGGTCGTTACGGGTATTTCCTTCCGCAATAAAGGTACGCAACTTAATATCCTTGATGGCTACCTTCTCGCTTCGGATGCGTTGAGAAAGAATCTGTTTCAGTTCTTCATGACTGGGTGTGTGCCCCAAGGCCTCGATTTGCTTGATTTTAAGTTGGTTCAGGTAATTGTCCAGTCCTTCCAGCATTCCATAGAAAGCCACTTCGGCTGTATTGGGAATGAATGAGAATACGGAATGGGCAATGTCATGATTGACTGCTGAAAGAATCGGTTCAATCAGTTTTTCTCCTAATTTTTTACGTTCCCGGTAGATATCCACGTCACTTCCCCGGCTGAAGTAGATGCGTTCGAAAGAACAGGGTTTTAATTTCCCGGGTTTGTTGATTTGTGCCAGTCTGAGCTGACCTTTCTTATTGACCAATACAGCTTGTCCTGGCATCAGTTCATGGATGCTTTCAGCAGGGATATTCAATACCGTTTGAATGACAGGGCGTTCCGAAGCTAATACCATGATTTCATCGTCCTGATACCAGAACGCCGGGCGAATGCCCCATGGGTCGCGTACGGCAAAGGTTTCACCGCTTCCTGTCATTCCGCAGATGACGTAACCTCCATCCCAAGACGGGGAAGATGTTTTCAGTACGTTTGTCAGGTCAATCCGGTCTTCAATGGCATGCGTGATGTCCATTCCCTTCAAGCCTTCTTCTTTGCACTGGTTGTAAAGGCGCTCTACTTCTCTGTCCAGCCGGTGGCCTACCTGCTCCAGCATGATATAGGTATCTGCGTATTTACGGGGATGTTGTCCGGCTTCAGTTATGTCGGCAAAGATTTCGTCTACATTGGTCAGATTGAAGTTACCACACAATGCCAGGTTCTTGGCACGCCAGTTGTTGCGGCGGAGAAAGGGATGAACATACGAGATACCGCTTTTTCCGGTGGTCGAATAACGCAGGTGTCCCATGTAAAGTTCTCCGGCAAAGGGCAGGCACTTCTTTGCAAATTCAGCATCGTGCAACTGTTCTTCCGTTAAATCTTTGTATTGTTGATGAACGTTGTTGAAGATTTCTGTAATGGCTCCCGCTCCGAGTCCTCTTTCACGGAACATGTATTCCTCACCAGGGTTGGCTTGCAGTTTTACGCAGGCTAATCCTGCAGCTTCTTGCCCTCTGTTGTGCTGCTTTTCCATCAGCAGATAAAGCTTGTTCAAGCCATACATCCATGTACCATATTTTTCCTGATAATATTCCAGTGGTTTCAGGAGTCGGATAAGAGCGACTCCGCATTCATGTTTTAATGTTTCCATCTGTATTTTGTTTTCAAGCCATATTATGATTTTCGTTTACAAAATAACAGACAATTATTAAAAGAGGTATGTGCTGTGCCTGAAAAAATACATTGTTTCTGTCTTTTTGTGATAAATGTAATCAAAATGTATTTATTCTGTTTTATTCTGAAACTTTTCTGCTTGCTATATAAAGAAAATGAAAGCTTTGATTCGTGTAGATGAAAATATTGTAATGAAAAATCCTACAAAAGTGTCATATTGGAAGTGATATTATTATTTTTGTGGACAAATAGAATGTAAACTCTGTTTTGGGTATTAATAATGAAAGATAAAATGAGGTTAGCAGGAAAATTTATGAGAAAAGAAGAGCAGGAAGTAACAGAATGTCACCAGACATCTTCCGGGCTTTATCAACCGGAGTACGAGCACGATGCTTGTGGAGTAGGTATGATTGTAGATATTCATGGTAATAAATCACATGAATTGGTGGATGCAGCCTTGAAAGTCTTGGAAAATATGAAACATCGTGGCGCAGAAGGCGCAGACAACAAGACGGGTGACGGTGCAGGTATTATGCTGCAGATTCCACATGAGTTTATATTGTTACAGGGAATTCCGGTGCCAGAAAAGGGAAAATATGGTACGGGATTGGTCTTTCTTCCGAAAGACGCGAAGGAACAGGAGTCCATTCTGAGCATCCTGATTGAGGAGGTAGAGCGTGAAGGATTGTCATTGATGCACTTGCGCTCCGTGCCCGTGAATTCTTCTATCTTAGGGAAAAGTGCGTTGGAGACTGAACCAGACATTAAGCAGGTGTTCATTACCGGGGCAACCGACCTGGAAAACTTTGAACGTACCTTATATATTGTACGTAAAAAGATTGAACGCCGTGTACATCATAAGGACTTTTACATTGTTTCCTTGTCCAGTAAAAATATTATATATAAAGGTATGCTGTCTTCGGTACAGGTGCGTGAATATTTCCAGGACCTTACCCAGCCTTACTTTACCAGCGGACTGGCCATCGTACATTCTCGTTTTAGTACGAATACATTTCCTACCTGGAGTTTGGCACAGCCTTTCCGCTTGTTAGCCCATAATGGAGAAATCAATACCATTCGTGGAAACAGAGGATGGATGGAGGCGCGTGAAAGTGTACTTTCCACTCCTTTATTAGGTGACGTGAAGAAAATAGGTCCGATTATACAGCCGGGAATGAGCGACAGTGCCTCACTCGATAATGTGTTGGAGTTTTTCGTGATGTCAGGATTGAGCCTGCCGCATGCCATGGCTATGCTTGTGCCAGAGTCGTTCAATGACAAGAATCCGATTAGTGAGGAGCTGAAGGCGTTTTATGAGTACCATTCCATTTTGATGGAACCTTGGGACGGACCGGCTGCCTTGTTGTTCAGTGACGGACGTTATGCAGGTGGTATGCTCGACCGTAACGGTTTGCGCCCGGCGCGTTACCTGATTACCAAAAATGATATGATGGTGGTAGCCAGCGAAGCTGGAGTCATTAATTTTGAACCTGAAGCCATTAAGGAAAAAGGCCGTCTTCAGCCAGGCAAGATATTGTTGGTAGATACCCAGGAAGGACGTATTTACTACGATGGCGAACTGAAGAGCCAGTTGGCGGCTTCCAAGCCTTATCGTCAGTGGCTTTCTACCAACCGTATTGAACTGGATACATTGCGCAGTGGCCGTAAGATTTCCAATTCTGTACCTGATTATGAACGTCGCCTGCGTGCATTCGGATTTACTCGCGAAGACATAGAACGTACGCTTACGCCGATGTGTATGAATGGGGCCGAACCTACAGCTTCTATGGGGAACGATACTCCTCTGGCTGTGTTGTCCGATAAGCCTCAGATATTGTTCAATTATTTCCGTCAACAGTTTGCTCAGGTGACCAATCCGCCAATCGATCCGATACGTGAGGAACTGGTGATGTCGCTGACGGAATATATCGGAGCTGTAGGAACCAATATCCTGTTGCCAAGTGAATCGCATTGTAAGATGGTACGTCTGCCACACCCGATTCTGAACAATACGCAGCTTGATATATTGTGCAACATTCGTTATAAAGGGTTTAATACCGTGAAGTTGCCGATGCTGTTCGATGCAGCAAGAGGAGCGGAAGGTCTGCGTGAGGCATTGAATGAGTTGTGCAAGAAAGCCGAGGCGGCAGTGGATGAAGGGGTAAACTACATCATTCTTTCCGATCGTGAGATTGATGCAGCACATGCAGCCATTCCTTCATTGCTGGCTGTAAGTGCCGTACACCATCACCTGATTTCTGTACAAAAGAGAGTACAGACCGCATTGGTGGTAGAAAGTGGAGAAATTCGGGAAGTGATGCATGCCGCGTTGTTGCTTGGATATGGCGCGAGCGCCATCAATCCGTATATGGTATTTGCCATTCTGGATGACATGGTGAAGAAAGGCGATGTGCAGTTGAATTATGAAACAGCCGAAAAGAACTACATAAAAGCCGTTTGCAAGGGACTCTATAAAGTAATGAGTAAGATGGGTATCAGTACGATACGTTCTTACCGTGGAGCGAAGATTTTTGAAGCCGTTGGTTTGGGCAGCGAAGTGCTTTCCACTTACTTCGGTACCCCTTCTTCATCCATTGGAGGTGTTGGATTGGAAAGCATTGCCAAAGATTACCAGGCGTTCCATGATGCAGGTTTTGCAAAAGAGGTCGACGATTTGTTGCCTTATATCGGCCAGTTCTCCTATCGTAAGGATGGCGAGAAGCATGCGTGGAATCCGGAAACTATCAGTGCTTTGCAGTTGGCCACTCGTTTGGGAAGCTATGCCAAGTTCAAGGAATATACGCGTCGGGTAGATGAAAAGGAAAGTCCGATATTCTTGCGTGACTTCTTCTCTTTCCGCCGTAATCCGATTCCATTGGAAGATGTAGAGCCGGTAGAGGAAATTGTAAAGCATTTTGTAACGGGTGCCATGTCTTTTGGTTCTATCAGTAAAGAGGCGCATGAAGCCATGGCACTGGCCATGAATAAGCTGAACGCCCGTAGTAATACGGGTGAAGGAGGAGAGGATTCCGACCGTTTCCATGAGACCTACGATGGTATTTCCTTGTGCAGTAAGACCAAACAGGTCGCTTCCGGACGTTTCGGTGTAACCACTGAATATTTGGTGAATGCCGAAGAAATTCAGATTAAGGTAGCGCAGGGTGCTAAACCGGGTGAAGGTGGACAGCTTCCGGGATTCAAGGTAAATGAAGTCATTGCCAAGACGCGTCATTCTATTCCGGGTATTTCGTTGATTTCGCCTCCCCCTCATCACGATATTTATTCAATTGAAGACTTGGCTCAGTTGATATTCGATTTGAAGAACGTGAATCCGAAAGCCAAAATCAGTGTGAAACTGGTAGCTGAAAGTGGTATTGGTACCATTGCAGCCGGTGTGGCAAAAGCAAAGGCTGATTTGATTGTCATTTCAGGAGCAGAAGGTGGAACAGGAGCTTCTCCGGCCTCTTCCATGCGCTATGCCGGTATTTCTCCGGAAATCGGTCTGAGCGAGACACAGCAGACACTGGTACTCAACGGACTCCGTGGTCAGGTACGTTTGCAGACTGACGGACAGTTGAAGACTGGACGTGACATCATCAGTATGGCTTTGCTGGGAGCAGAAGAGTTTGGATTCGGAACTTCTGTATTGATTGTTTTGGGATGTGTCATGATGCGTAAATGTCATGCCAATACATGCCCTGTCGGGGTAGCTACACAGGATCCGCAGTTGCGGGCACATTTCCGCGGACATTACCGTTATGTAGTCAACTTCTTCCGTTTCCTGGCACAAGAGGTACGTGAATACCTGGCAGAGATGGGATTCTCCCGTCTGGAAGACATTGTAGGACGTACGGATTTGATTGAAATACGTCCGACAACTCATGAAAAGGCTTCATTGCTCGATTTCAGTAAATTGTTGCACAAAGTCGATAACGGAGCTGCCTTACATAATGTAACGGAACAGCGTCATGAGATAGAGCACGTGAAGGATGTCAGCATGCTGGCTGCCGCACGTGAAGCTTTGGAGAACCGTAAGGAGGTATCGTTGGAATATGCCATATCCAATACCGACCGTTCGGTAGGAGCCATGCTTTCTGGAGCCGTAGCTGCCAAGTATGGACAGGCTGGATTGCCCGCACAGACCATCCAGGTGAAGTTCAAAGGTTCAGCCGGACAGAGTTTCGGTGCTTTCCTTCCGCATGGGGTCAGCTTCAAGCTGGAAGGTGAAGCGAACGACTACTTGGGTAAGGGTTTGAGTGGAGGACATATTTCGGTACAGCCTCCGGTAAGAAGTAATTTCCTGGCCGAAAACAACGTAATCGCAGGTAATACCTTGTTGTATGGTGCCACAAGTGGAGAGGTGTATATCAATGGATGTGTAGGTGAGCGTTTTGCCGTACGTAACTCCGGAGCCATTGCGGTAGTAGAAGGAGTAGGCGACCATTGCTGTGAGTACATGACCGGCGGACGAGTAGTCGTACTGGGTAAGACCGGACGTAACTTTGCTGCAGGTATGAGTGGGGGAGTTGCTTACGTATGGGATAAAGACCGTAACTTCGATTACTTCTGTAACATGGAAATGGTAGAGCTTTCTCTGTTGGAAGATGCTACAGCCCGCAAGGAACTGCATGAACTGGTTCGTCAGCATTATCTGTACACCGGTTCTCAACTGGCACGTACGATGTTGGATAACTGGAGCCGTTATGTGGAAGAATTTATTCAGGTAACTCCGATTGAATACAAGAAAGTGCTGGCTGAAGAGCAGATGCGCAAACTGCAGCAGAAGATAGCCGAAGTACAGCGTGATTATTGATTAATTGTTGAACAGTAAAAAACTAGATATATGGGAAATCCAAAAGCATTTCTGACCGTTCCCAGACAAGAGGCCGGATACCGTCCGGTACACGACCGTATCATGGACTTCAGTGAAGTGGAACAGACGTTGAACACAAGCGAGCGAAAGCTCCAGGCATCGCGGTGTATGGACTGTGGGGTACCTTTCTGCCATTGGGCATGTCCGTTGGGCAATCGTCCTCCGGAGTTCCAGGATGCCATGTACAAGGGAAAATGGAAAGAAGCTTATGAGATACTTACCGGAACCAATGATTTTCCGGAGTTCACCGGCCGTATATGTCCGGCATTGTGTGAAAAGAGTTGTGTGTTGAAGTTGAGTATGGATGCACCGGTAACCATTCGTGAAGATGAAGCTGCTATCATTGAAGCTGCTTTTCGTGAAGGGTACGTACAGCCTCGTCAATATGAACGAAACGGAAAATCTGTGGCTGTCATCGGTTCCGGACCTGCAGGATTGGCTGCCGCCAATCAGTTGAACCGCAGAGGGTATGCGGTGACGGTGTTCGAAAAGCTGGAATACGTGGGAGGCTTGTTGCGGTTTGGTATTCCGAATTTTAAACTCAGCAAGTCGGTAATCGACCGCCGTGTGGCAGTGATGGAAGCAGAAGGAATCACTTTCAAGGTCAATGCCGATATTGACGTGACAAACCTTCCCGAAGGATTTGATGCATACTGCATTTGTACGGGTACGCCGCAGGCACGCGATTTGAATATCCCCGGACGTGAACTGAAAGGTATTCATTTTGCTATGGAGATGTTGGCGCAGCAGAACCGCGTGCTGGCCGGGCAGCGCATTCCAGAGGAGGAACGTATCACGGCAAAAGGCAAGCATGTGCTGGTAATTGGAGGTGGAGATACGGGTAGTGACTGTATCGGAACAAGTAACCGTCAGGGAGCACTCAGTGTAACGCAGATTGAAATTATGCCGAAGCCTCCTGTAGGTCATAATCCGAATACTCCGTGGCCGCAGTGGCCGGTGGTTCTCAAAACCAGCAGCAGTCATGAAGAAGGATGCATACGTCGGTGGAGTCTGACTTCCAACCGCTTCCTGGAAGAAGACGGGAAAGTGTGCGGTGTAGAAGTGGAAGAAGTGGAATGGACTCCGGGAGCCGAAGGAGAACGTCCGGTGATGAAGCCGACTGGGAAGAAAGAAGTCCTGAAAGCCGATTTGGTATTGCTGGCGATGGGATTCCTTCGTCCGGTACAACCTGAATTCCCGGCAAATGTTTTTGTGGCCGGTGATGCAGCTACCGGAGCCAGTCTGGTTGTGAAGTGCATTGCAGGCGGTCGGAAGGCCGCAGCCGACATTGATGCATATTTAAGCCGAAAATAATTGATTACATACAAAATATAAATACAACTTTACGATTATGTGTGGCATTGCAGCTATTTTAAATATCAGAAAACAGACTCCAGAGTTGCGTGAAAAAGCATTGGCCATGGCTCGAAAGATTCGTCATCGTGGTCCCGACTGGAGTGGAATTTATTGTGGGGGATCGGCTATCTTAGCGCATGAACGTTTGTCGATTGTAGACCCGCAGAGTGGCGGACAGCCATTGTACTCACCCGATAAGAAAGTGGTACTGGCCGTGAACGGAGAAATCTACAATCACCGTGAGATTCGTAAGGAGTATGCCGGAAAATATGATTTCCAGACAGGAAGTGACTGTGAAGTAATCTTGGCACTTTATCAAGAATACGGAATACATTTTTTGGAAAAGCTGAATGGTATTTTTGCTTTCGTGCTGTACGATTCAGAAAAAGATGAGTTTCTCATAGCCCGCGACCCTATTGGCGTTATTCCACTTTATATTGGCTATGACAGCGATGGTAAAGTCTATTGTGCCAGTGAACTGAAAGCATTGGAAGGTTTTTGTGAACGCTATGAACCCTTTTTACCCGGACATTGTTATTATAGCAAGGACGGGAAGATGACCCGCTGGTACGTTCGCGACTGGACTCAGTATGAGGCAGTAGCTGATGCTCCGGCATCGGTAAGCGCTTTGCGGGAAGGCTTGGAAAAAGCCGTACGTGAGCAACTGATGAGTGATGTACCCTACGGCGTATTACTCTCTGGAGGTCTGGACAGTTCGGTCATTTCTGCCATTGCCAAGCGTTATGCAGCCCGCCGTGTGGAAACGGATGGAAAGATGGCGGCATGGTGGCCTCAGCTTCATTCCTTTGCCATTGGTCTGGAGGGAGCCCCCGATTTGGCCAAGGCACGTGAAGTGGCTGATTTCATCGGTACTGTGCACCATGAAATTCACTACACCATTCAGGAAGGTCTCGACGCACTTCGCGATGTGATTTATTACATTGAAACTTACGATGTAACGACAGTCCGAGCTTCTACACCTATGTACTTGCTGGCTCGTGTCATCAAGAGTATGGGCATCAAGATGGTGCTTAGCGGAGAAGGAGCAGATGAAATTTTTGGTGGCTATCTGTATTTCCACAAAGCTCCCGATGCACGGGCTTTCCATGAAGAGACTGTACGTAAATTGTCCAAGCTTTATTTGTATGATTGCTTGCGGGCCAATAAATCATTGGCAGCTTGGGGAGTAGAAGGACGTGTGCCATTCCTGGACAAGGAGTTCTTGGATGTGGCCATGCGGTTGAATCCGGAAGCCAAGATGTGTCCCGGAAAAACCATCGAAAAGAAAATCGTACGTGAAGCTTTTGCCGACTTGTTGCCTGAAAGCGTGGCATGGCGTCAGAAGGAACAGTTCAGTGACGGTGTGGGATACAGCTGGATTGATACGCTGAAGGAATTCACGGCAAAAGAGGTATCCGACGAACAGATGGCGCATGCGGCTGAACGTTTCCCGGTGAATCCTCCCCGTAACAAGGAAGAGTACTACTACCGCTCTATCTTTGAGGAGCATTTCCCGAGTGAAAGTGCGGCTAAGAGTGTTCCCAGTGTACCGAGTGTGGCTTGTTCTACTGCTGAGGCACTGGCTTGGGATAAAGCTTTCCAGCATATCAATGAGCCGAGCGGACGTGCGGTAACCGATGTACATGAAGAGGGATACAAAAACTAAACTGATTATCAGATATGAAAATAGAATTTACAAAAATGCATGGTCTGGGTAATGATTACATCTATGTGAATACGATGAAATACCCGCTGACTAATCCGGAAGAAAAGTCCATAGCCTGGAGTCGTCCTCATACGGGGATAGGCAGTGACGGACTGGTGCTGATTGGTGATTCGGACAAGGCTGATTTCAGCATGCGTATTTTTAACGCGGACGGTTCTGAGGCCAAGATGTGCGGAAATGCCAGCCGCTGTATCGGGAAGTATTTGTATGAATATGGACTGACTACGAAGACGGATATTCTGCTGGATACGCTTTCCGGTATCAAGGAACTGCATTTGCAGGTGAAGGAGGGAACGGTAGAGTCTGTTCGGGTGGATATGGGAATTCCTGCCGATATTCACTGGGTGGATTTGAGTGATGCTTATCCCTTCCAGAAAGGAGTGGCCGTGTCAATGGGGAACCCTCATCTGGTTATTTTTGTAGATAAAATGGAGGAGGTAGCTCTTGCTGAAGTAGGACCAGTGCTTGAACGTCATCCACTTTTCCCGGATCGGGTAAACGTAGAGTTCGCTCAGGTATTGGACAAAGAAAACATACGCATGCGGGTATGGGAAAGAGGATCCGGTATCACACAAGCTTGTGGTACGGGAGCATGTGCTACCGCTGTGGCAGCAGCTTTTTCCGGACAATGCGGCTCCCACGCAACAGTCTGTATGGATGGAGGTGACCTGACCATCGACTGGGCGGGAGAGGGGCAGCATTTGTATATGACAGGTCCCGCAGTGAAAGTATTTGACGGAACAATCGAATTAAAAGAGTAAGACAAGATATATGATACAAGTAAACGATAATTTCATCAAGTTGCCCGGAAACTATCTGTTTTCGAGCATTGCTAAGAAAGTGAATGCCTTTAAATCGGCTCATCCGGAAGCTGCACTTATCCGATTAGGAATTGGCGACGTGACTCGTCCGCTTCCGCCGGCTTCTATCAAAGCCATGCACCGTGCGGTAGACGAACTGGCCAATGCCGGAACCTTTCATGGGTACGGTCCTGAACAAGGATATGATTTCTTGATTCAGGCTATTCTGGAACATGATTACCGCTCGCGTGGAGTAGAATTGCGTCCGACAGAAATTTTTGTGAGTGACGGAGCTAAAAGTGACACTGGTAATTTTGGAGATATTTTAGGCACAGGCAATAAAGTTGCGGTAACAGACCCGGTGTATCCGGTGTATATTGACAGTAACGTCATGGCCGGGAGAGCTGGAGAACTTCAGGCAAACGGGCAATGGAACCGTTTGACTTACCTGCCTTGTACGGCAGAAAACCATTTTATCCCTTCTCTTCCCCAGGAGCCTGTAGACATGATTTATTTGTGTTATCCGAACAATCCTACGGGAACAACGCTGACGAAAGCCGAATTGCAGAAGTGGGTGGACTATGCTTTGGAGCACAAAGCGTTGATATTATATGATGCGGCTTATGAGGCTTACATTCATGAAAGTGATGTGCCACATTCTATTTATGAGATAGAAGGAGCCCGCTCTTGCGCCGTTGAATTCCGCAGCTTCTCCAAGACAGCCGGTTTTACTGGAGTGCGTTGCGGTTATACCGTAGTGCCGGAAGAAGTGAAAGCCATGACGGCTTCGGGCGAGCAAGTAGCTTTGAATCATTTATGGAACCGTCGGCAGTGTACGAAGTTCAATGGTACCAGCTATATCACCCAGCGAGGGGCAGAGGCCATCTATACCGCCGAAGGACAAGCTGAGATTAAGGAAACCATAGCTTATTATATGGAGAATGCCCGTTTGATGCGTGAAGGATTGCATGCTGCCGGATTTACACTATATGGAGGAGTGAATGCGCCTTATATCTGGGTGAAGGCACCCGAAGGACTGGATTCATGGAGTTTCTTTGAAATGTTGCTTCACGAAGTCAATGTGGTAGGAACTCCGGGAGTTGGATTTGGACCAAGCGGAGAAGGGTTCCTGCGACTGACAGCCTTTGGCAAACGTGAAGATTGTCAGGAAGCAATGAGTAGAATAAAAAACTGGGCCGGACGTTAATCCGACCCAGTTTTTAAAACCGCCAGCCTATCCCGATCGAGAGTGAATGAAAAAATGGGCGCTTCTTTCCGAGATTCAGCATGTTTCCGTCGAAAACGGTTTCCCGGACGCCCGAGTAAGGGTCAAGGTTAGAGAGGGTGTATCCCAGAGAGATTATCAGGCTTTCTTCTATTTCCAACGAAACGGAAGTTTTCAGCTGAAAGGATAAAGGCTCCGCACGGGAAGTTGTGACTTCTTCATAGTGGTGGGGAGTCCATACACCTGTAGAGTTTGGGAAATAGGCCAGGGTTATATGTTTAGTGGGTGGAAACGAACAAGTGATGCCCGGACTGAATGTCAGGTACAAGGCATATTCCTGGTCATGTCCTAATATCCACGAAGGCGTGTAGAATTGTGGCGCAATTCTGCATGCGAGGTGGGTGGACAGAACCTTTTCATCGTTCAATTCAAAGCGGAATTTTTTGTCAGCCGAGACTCCGTTGAGATGGATGCCATCCAGGCTTTTGCTAAAAAGAAAGCTGACTCCGATGCCGGCATACTTGAAGGGCTGGAAAGTGACAGACGGTTCTACTTCCCATCTGCTGTAATTGTCCAGTGCGCCCTCCAGTTGTATCTTCCAAAGTGGGCGCTTTTCAGTCTGACCGTACACTGACAAGCTACAGATTAGCAAAATGATGACAAAAATTCCTTTCATTTTAAGCTATGTTTTGTTATTTCACCGTTACTTCTTTCTTGTCGTAGAAAACCAGTCTGATTTCTCCTTTGGCGGGAGCGTCATTGTCTTTGGTTTCCAGTTTCAGGATGCGTTTCAGCGTAAGCATATATTTTCCTTTCGGCACATTCTTAAACGAAACTCCATCACGGCTTTCGTTCAATGCTCCATAATAAGCGGTATATTCTTCCAAATGTGAGGGGGTGTCCAGTGTGGCCTCCAGTTCTTCATCGGACGCGATTTTCTCACCCTTCCATCCAACCACTTCCTGATTGGCAATCGTGGTAAGTTCCGAAGGAATATGTATCTCATTAATCCATTCCTTGTAGGCATAATTGGTCAGCATACGGGTTTCTTGCTGCCGTTTGCGTTGGAACACGAATGAGACTTGTTCGTCTTTTCCGAGTGCCAGTGAATAGGAATAACCGAATATTGTATTTCCATCAAAATAATGGTATTCCATCTCTTTGCCATTGGCCATGATGGATGCTCCGCCTGTCAGTTTGATTTCTTTCAGGGGTACGTCTTTCTCTGGAGAGAAATGGGCGTAGGCCAGGGTAGGCTGTGAATCAGAAAAAGCTACCAGGTAGCTTTGATAAATAGCTACATTGTCCGGTAGATTTTCTGAATTTTCTTCACTGCAAGATACAGTGAAGAAAATCAATAAGCCGTACATCATCCCATAAAGTAGTTGTTTCACTTTCATGAGTCGCGTATGTTTAAATAGATTTACGGCTGCAAAGGTAAAGTGAACAGATGGAAGTCAGGGAAAAATCTGATGTACACAAGTAAAATTTAATCTATTGGAAATTAGTTAGTTGATAATTTTTATGATGTACATGACACTTAAAATGCGGTGATAAACTCGTCAAAACTGCTGTTTTCGATGTGCATTTTCTCCTTCAGTCTCATTTTCCGGCGCGAGATACTTCCTTTGGCAATATGGTAAATTTCGGATAGTAACGACATGGGAAGATCCATCTTTACCAGACAGCAGAAACGAAGTTCTTCTTCCGTAAGTTGCGGGTAACACTCCTTCAGTCGTCTGGTAAATCCGTCGAAGCAAGTGTCTGCGTTTTGCTGAATAATGTCCCATTCCTCTTCCGTCAGGTGAAGTGCACCTTGCGAGTTCCTTTTCCGCAACAGAGAAGGAAGCGTGATGGCATTCAGTTGCCGGTAGTATGATACGCTTTTATTCAGCCGGTCAATTTCCTGCTGCTTCAATTTCTCCTGTTCGTGAGCCAGTGCCACTTCCGCTTCTTTCCTTTTCAGTGTTTCTTCCATGCGCATCCACTGGGTAGCCTTTAGTTCTTCTGTCAGCTTTTGCTTGTGCACGCGGATGCGGTGAAGAAGTAAAAGCAGGATAAGAATCACCACGCCTAAGGTGACCGCAATCCGGTAGAAAACCAGCTTGTGGTGCGCTGCCTGCATCTCTGCTTTGTTAGCCCGTTCGCGTTGCAGCTTGTATTCGTGCATATCCTGTATCTTTTCGATGACCATTTCCTTACGTTCAGTACTTAGCGAGTCATGCGACAGAATGTATTTTCGCATGTAGATGTTTTCCTGCTTCTCATTCTGTTTCCTTCCGTACATTTCGAACAGACGGCGATAGGCTTCCGTGCGTTGTTTTAAGGAGGCATCAGACAAAAAAGGCAGGATATGATGCGTGGCCGAGTCAGCTTGCAGAAGAGAGGAAAAAATGTAGCCCTTCTGAAGATGCAAGGCGGCAGCTTCCTTGTCCGGCAAATTTTGGCAGATGGCATTATTGATGTAATGGAAGGCACTGTCCGTCTGTCCTTGTTCTAAATAAATGCGGGAAAGGTAAAGTTCACTTTGTGCGATGGAGACCGGAGTGCCGGAAGGCATATAAGCAAGTGCTTTCTGAAAGAATTCTTTGGCCTTTTCCGGTTGATGCGGCAGGTAAAGCATGGCTTTCTCTTGCCATAAGTTCGCATATACAGACGAGTCGTTCAGGCATTGAGCGATACTTTCCGCAGCATCTAAGAAATGAGCTTCTTCCTGATTCTCTCCTTTAAAACGGCTGATGCGGGCCTGTTCAAGATAAATCCTGAACTGCAACAGGCTATCGGTATGAGTATTTATTTCTGTAGATTCAGGGGAAGGTGCTTCAGTTGGGGAGGTACACGAAAAAACGTATACTCCCACGACAAGTATCCCTATAATGATGAAATATCGGAGTACAGACATAGGTTAGTCAGGTTAGTTTGGAGCGAAGATACTAAAAAACCGCCTTTTAATGTATATTTTCTGAATAAATAAAGAAAAATTGGGGCTTTTTAAGTACAGGGGAAAACGTACTTACGTTTGATAGAAAACACAAGTGCGTTTGGATTCAAACGCAAGTACGTTTTACTTAAAACGCTTAGGCGTTTGAGTTGAAATGTACTTGCGTTTTTTTAAGGTTTGAAGTGTACTGAAAATAGTTGTCAGTTTGAAGATTAATTCCTGACTAAGTTGACAAGTCAATATGTGAGGGATAGATTTAAATTTAGACAGAGTAAATTATATCATAATTTTATGCATTATCAGTAGATTTACACCCCCAATTATAAAACCAATAAATGCATAAAAAACTAATAATTGAAATGGTAATATATGGATGGTATTGTATATAGCCCAAATACAATATGGAAGACAGCATAAGGTTGTTACAATTGCAGGTATATATTTTTGCCAAATGATAAATTGCAATAAATGAATGAGGAGATGTAAGCTGAATGCCGCAAGACAACAATACCAGTAGATGATTTGCCCTGTATATATACTGATAGTACAACATGTGGACACAATGATAAATTCTTCAGCAACAATTATAGAAAATTTATGTGTATCAATCTTTGATGCTTTCTTTATTATTGGGTATAAATGGGGGAATCGTTGAGTTAATTTGATTTGATTATGATTTATCCATTTTTGTATCATGATTATTTCTTCAAACTCATGTATCATGAAAAAGATTGGAAAAAGGAATATTATAATTATGAAATCACTCATGTTGTCTGTTCTTATTAAATTCTATATTATTAATTCGTTTGCAAAAAGAAATCAAATATCTTTTTTAGCTAATCGTATATGATGGACATTTTTTATCGCAGCCAGTTATTAATTTTTTGTTTGTTTGCCTATGCAAGAAGTGAAAGTTATAGTATTAATAAAGTGTAATTTGTTTGATTCTCATGATGTTTAAAAGTTAGCTTGATAAAATACAAAAATATAAAAATATGGATAGGACTCATCATTAAAAGAATTCATTTTTCATTTGTTATTCTATTTCTTATTCTTTAGATTTGCCGTTATAGTGTAGAAACATAGTAAAACGAAATGGAACATTTGCAGGATAGGCTGTCCAAATGGCAGGTAATGGCTTTGTCTCGCGAGTTGCATCATGATGAGGCTGGCATCGGTAAGATGTGTGACCTTATGCTTTATGCGGAAGATGCACAGTCGGCATACAATGCGGCATGGATACTGTATTATTTATCAGCAGAAGACAAAAGACTTTATGTCTCTCCCTTTTATGATAAGATTGCAGACTGGGCAATGAAGCCTTGTTTGCATATACGTCGGGGACTTGTTCTATCTATTTTGATAGAGTTGTCTACGAAGCAGAACTTCAGGACAGGCTTGTTTGATTTTTGTCTTGCCCATGCTGTCGACAAAAAGGAATCGGACAGCAGCCGCTCGATGATGATAAAACTGGCTGCAAAGATGTGCCGGTTTGTTCCGGAGCTGGCAAATGAACTGGCGGCCTGTCTTGATATGCTGGAATACGAAATGACGCCAAGTATCGTAGCAGCCAGGAGAAATGCAATGAAAGTAGTCGAATCGCTGAGAAAGAAAAATGATGAATTAAAAAATAAGATATGACTGACAATCAGGAAAAATCTTCTTTACGAAAAATTCCTAACGTAGGTTCACAGACTGAACAAGACCTGATAGCCATGGGGTATACCTCTGTCGAATCGCTGAAAGGAAAGAAAGCAGAGGATTTGTATGAGGAGGAATGCCGTTTGCGTGGGTGTACGATAGACCGATGCCAGCTTTATCTGTACCGGGCTTTAGAGTATTTCGTTCATACGGAAAACCCGGATAGAGAGAAATGTAAATGGTGGTATTGGAAAGATGATTATTTTTATCCCTCTCCGTGTGGAGCAAGGTGTGTGGACTGTGCGTCATTCCCAAAGGAATGCAATGGATGCAGAAAGATAAAAGGTAAGGTGTTCTGGCTTCAGTATACAGGCGATGCGGTATGTCCCATCTGGAAATGCTGTAAGGAACAAAAGCGGGAAAATTGTGGCGGATGTCCGGATTTGCCTTGTGGTCGTTTTATGAAAGACCCTTCCATTTCGGATGAGGAAAATGAAGCCAATTTGAAAAAGATGATAGCTAATCTTGCAACATATAAAAAATAAGATATGCCATACATAACTATGGAAACAGAAAGACTGATACTCAGACCGTGGCGTAAGGAAGATGCCCCTTCGCTCTATAAATATGCCAAGAATCCGGCTGTAGGGCCGATTGCCGGTTGGCCACCGCACACTTCTGTAGAAAACAGCCGAGAGGTAATACGTGATATTCTTTCAGCACCGGAAACTTATGCGGTAGTGTTGAAAGAAACCAATGAACCTGTTGGCAGTGTGGGCATTATGTTTGGAGACAGCATACACAGCGCTGACATGCAGGAAGGAGATGCAGAGATTGGTTATTGGATTGGAGTCCCTTATTGGGGAAAGGGGCTGATTCCGGAGGCCGTCAATCGCCTGTTGAGGCGTTGTTTTGAGGAACTGCGAGTAAAACGAGTGTGGTGTGGTTATTATGACGGGAATACCAAATCTCGCCGAGTAATGGATAAATGTGGTTTCAAGTTTCATCATACGGAAGAGGGCAGGCCTTCTCCATTGGGTGATGTGCGGACAGAACATTTTACTTTGTTGACAAAAGAAGAGTGGGAAAAAATGAATCATTGAAACTATGGATAGTGTGGTAGACTATATTATTCGTCCTTTGTATCCAGAGGAAATCCATTTGTTGAGGGATTTTCTTTATGAAGCGATTTTTATTCCTGAAGGAGTTGAACCTCTGCCAAGGGATGTGGTGGATTTGCCTGAGCTGAAGCTATATATTCAGGACTTTGGCAAGAAACAAGATGATTGCTGCTTGGTTGTCGAGTATGATGGTAAGGTGGTTGGGGCAGTGTGGACACGTATTATGAATGATTATGGTCATGTGGATGATGAAACTCCTTCACTTTCCATTTCTTTATATAAAGAATATCGGAATAAAGGGATGGGCAGACAGCTGATGAAGGAGATGATGAAACTGCTGGAAAGTAAAGGCTATCATCATGTTTCTCTTTCCGTTCAAAAGGCTAATTATGCTGTTCGTATGTATTTAAAACTTGGATTTACAATTATGAAGGAAACAGAGGAGGAATTTATTATGGTGAGAGATATAACGAAAGAAGCGAGTAATTATCAACGTTTTTTGTCTGGTGAGTATTGTAATAGATTGGATTCTGAGGTCTTGAATATGATTATACAGACAAGGGAACTTTTATCAATGCTTGATAATCTCACCTTGTCAGAAGAAGAAAGAACTGCATTGTTTGTTCGTATGCTGGGCAAAGTCGGACAACATTCCAGTATTGGCCGAAATTTTACTTGTCAGTGTGGAAAACATATTTTTATTGGTGAAAAAACAATCATCAATGACAATTGTACGCTGATGGATGAAAACTATATTTACATTGGTAGTAAAGTTTTGATAGCTCCTCACGTACAGTTTTATACAGCCACTCATCCTGTGTGTTTTGAAGAGCGTTTTGTGGAGGACTGGAATGAAAACTCTGGAGAATTGTTTTTTAGAACGAAAGCCCTGCCTATTACGGTAGAAGATGAAGTGTGGATTGGTGGTGGAAGTATTGTCCTTGCAGGAGTGACTATTGGTCGGGGAAGTGTAATAGGTGCGGGAAGTGTAGTTACAAAATCTATCCCAGCACATTGTGTTGCTGTGGGCAATCCGTGTAAAGTCATTAAATGGTTAAAGCCTAACTATAACATTCGTCCGCTTGAAGAAAAAGACATTCCGGAAATGCAGCATTTGTTCCGTTCTACTGTGCTTAATGTGAATTTGAAAGACTACACAAAAGAAGAGGTAGCAGACTGGGCTTCTTGTGGTGATGACTTGTTGCACTGGAAAGAACTTTTGTCTCAACATCATTTTATTGGGGCTTTTGATGAACAAGGCAAGATGGCTGGTTTCTCTTCTATGAATAAAGGCGGGTATTTACATTCCATGTTTGTACATAAGGACATGCAGGGCAGGGGAGTAGCTACCCTGTTGCTTTCGGAAGTAGAAAAGATGGCCAAAGCGTATGGAGTTGATGAAATTACCTCGGAGGTTAGTCTGACTGCAAAACCGTTCTTTGAACAAAAGGGCTACAAAGTAGTTAAGTCACAAAAGTGCAGAGCCAATCAGTTGGAACTGACAAATTTCGTCATGTGCAAGCGGATTCTTTGATTTATCAGATTACTTTTATGGTTACAAGTGTGTTGAGTTTATTTCATGTTGAAGCTTTTCTAAGAACTGGGCAGCATGAGCTCCGTCCATTTGTGTATGATGAAACTGAAATGACACGGTCAGGTGTTTTCTGAAAAAACGTTTTTTGAATTTTCCCCATATCAGGAATGGATTATTGAAAATACCGCTGTACATGCCAACTGCACCGTCTATCTCGTAGTTCACGAGCGCAGAAGTACCAATAACCATGCTTTCCGTTAAATCGTGGTTCTGACAGGTTTCGGCTACTTGTTTGGTTAGCTGGAGATAGTTGTGATTAAACTGATTCAGGTCTTCAGAAAAAGGTATGTCGCAGGAGCTTACCTCTCCATTCTTGTTTGCTACAATTGTATTAACAGCGATTGTGTCATATTGAATCAGCTTTTTGCCAACTGGAAGCATATAGAATTCCTTGATGCCGGAAGCTGCTTTACCGATGCACCAGCACATCAGCATGTTCAGTTTTAGTCCTTTCTTTTTACTGATTCTTGCAAGATTGGTTACATCAAGTGTCTTGAAAAATGTGACCATTGGCATAGGGGCCTGCATCCACATTTTGTATGCGTATGCACGTGTCGTTAAGGCGGGGTTTATTTCTTTCATTTTTTTTGTGTACTTTAAATTAGAGCACAAAAATAAAACAGGCCTTTGATTACGGATAGAATAAAAGAGACATTATATTGGAGTAGTAAACAAATCGGAATATGGCTCGCATATTTTTATTAGTGATAAGGGGGTATATCTGCTTAATTCCCTGAATTCTCTTATGAAATGCGATTGGTCTGAATAACCGCATTGATAGGCTATCTGGGTTTGACTGATATTTTCAGTCTGATTCTGCATAAGCTTAAGGGACTTCTGAAAACGTACGATTCGTGCATATTCTTTCGGATTCATCCCGACTGTGACAAGGAATATGCGTTCAAATTGTTTCTTGCTCAGGCAGGCAATAGATGCCAGTTCTGAGATTGGAGTATTGGGAGTAGAATGCATTTGATGAACGACTGCCGCAATCCGGTTTATATCCACTTCACGTTTTGTGGTAGAGTTGGTTCTTAGTTGTGAGAATAGCCATTGTTCGATAAGACTTATACAGAGGTCATTATCGTCACAATCAAAAACTCTCGTTGCAAGACAATTTAATTTCTTGTTCTCCAGTCCATAACCGGAGACTTCCTGATTGTAGAATACAGAAATGGGAATATTAAGAAAAGCACTCATGGCGTAAGGATGAAATACAACTACAATCATTTCGACACTATCTTCTGCACTGATATGGGATGAGAAATTCACCTGTCCACTAATAGTCAGTCGATCCTGCTTCGTGTTTAATTCCGGAATATATAAAGCTGATTTCTTATGAAATATGAGTTGAGGGCAACCGATTGGGAAGGTGTAAGTCTTTATCGGCTGATTACTTTCAAATATCCAATAATATCTGACGTAATCTTGTAACAATTGGCATGGCTTGTAAAATTTGAATCCCTCTGTCATTGCTTTTCGGTATTCAGTTAGACAATGTACAAAGATATTGAAGATATTTCGTTATTTTTGAATTTTGAAAATAATAATTAATCTTGAAAGATAATGAATTTGTAAGGCGTAAATTGAAACAACAAGCGATGGAAATACATAATTTACTGGATGCAAAATCAAGAGCCGAATTGCGTGAATGGCTCATGCAAAACTATAAAAAGGAAACAGAATGCTGGGTAGTGGTGAAGCGTGGAAGGCCTGTGGATGATGATACGTTTTGGTACATTGATGCTGTAGAAGAAGCGTTGTGCTTCGGCTGGATAGACAGCACTACAAAGAAAATGGCGGATGGCGTAACTGCCCAGAAGCTTTGCCCGCGAAAGCCACGAAGCAATTGGTCGGAGCTCAACAAGGAAAGATGTCGCAGAATGGAACGGTTAGGACTGATGACCGATGCTGGAAGAGCTGTTCTGCCGGACATGTCGCCTAATGGTTTTACCATAGATAAGGATATATTGCAAAGATTACAATCCGATTCTGTAGTATGGAACAATTTCTGTCAGTTACCGGATTTATATAAACGGGTAAGAATTGATACTATCCAAATCAAGAGAAGCCAGCCAAAACTTTTTGAAAGCCGCTTGAATAAGTTTATAGAGAATACGCGAAAAGGGCTTCTCTATGGGGAATGGAATGATAATGGGAGATTATAGAAATACAGAAAGTATCAATCTGTCTTTATTTTCACTACCTTTGTGATATAGATATTAAAAGATAGAGATTGTTCAACACCATGAAATGGCAAGTGTGCATATAGCTGCGCATAATAATAGCATTCTCAATAAAGGCTATTAATAATATATAGGCTTGTGATATAAGTCTGTATCTCTTTATTTTGCCATTAAATCAAATTGTTACATTACAGATAAGTTGTGTCATCGGCTGACAGGGCTTGTTGTGTTTTATCATGTTGAACAATGAATTATACGTATAAAAATATATGGCTCATCAACTTTCCGGTTATGATGAGCATTCTTATCGAACAACTTATAAATATAACTGATGCCATTTTCTTAGGTCATGTAGGTGAAATAGAATTAGGAGCATCTGCACTTGCCGGAATCTGGTATCTTACCATTTACATGCTCGGCTTCGGATTCAGTTTGGGGTTGCAGGTGGTAATTGCACGGCGTAATGGTGAGCGGCATTATCAGGAAACTGGTAAGACTTTCTTTCAGGGATTGCTTTTCATGGTGGGTTTGGCAGTTTTGTTGTGTTCTATTTCGAAAGTTTTTTCACCCATGATTCTAATCCAACTGGTTGCATCAAAGAAAGTATATTCTGCGGTTATTAACTATTTGGACTGGCGCATTTGGGGATTGATGTTTTCTTTTCCATTTCTTGCGTTACGGTCTTTTCTGGTCGGTATCACACTAACAAAGCCTTTGAACACAGCTGCCTTTACTGCCGTATTGGTGAATATACCTTGTAATTGGCTTCTTATATTTCATTTCGATATGGGAATAGCCGGTGCTGCAATAGCATCTTCATTTGCAGAATTATGCTCATTGGTAATATTGTCTATCCATGTTTTACGAAAAATGGACAGAAAGGTTTATGGCCTGAACTGGCAGTTTGATAAAAATATATTGCGCCATGTCTGTCAAGTTTCTATTTGGAGTATGTTCAACCCGTTTATAGGGGTGGCTTCATGGTTTGCTTTCTTCGTAGCCATTGAACACTTGGGAGAGATTGAGTTGGCGGCAACGAATCTTATACGTAGTATATCTACTCTGTTTTTTGTGATAGTTAATTCATTGGCGGCAACTACCGGTTCATTGGTTAGTAATCTGTTGGGAGCAAGACAAAAGCATCTGGTTATCCCATTATGTAACAGAATTATTCGTTTAGGATATGCTATAGGTTTCCCCCTTATTGTTCTTTGTATTATTTTCAGCAATTATATTTTTTATATTTATTCAGGAAATGGAAACTTAATACAGATGGCTCGTTTACCGTTTATAGTAGCCCTGTTGAATTATGCTTTTGCCTTACCTAGTTATGTATATATGAATGCTGTAACCGGAACCGGTGCTACGCATATCACTTTCATATTTCAGACTGTAACTATTGTAGCTTATCAGCTTTATTTATGGTCAATAAGCTATTTCAGTACATCTCTTTCTGTATATTGGACCGCTGAATATTTATATGTGATATTACTTGGACTACTTGCTGTTATCTATCTCAAAAACAAGAACTATTAAAAGTTTGAATTCTATGACTTCGCGTCACCCTTTTAGAGTGATGCGAAGTGAGAAAACTATCTATCAACGTATTGTAAAATTAATGTTTTGAGATGATGAGGTCAGGAATTGATTTTAGATTACATGGAATCCTTGTCGGAAAGTGTTGACGGACTGGATTTCATCTAAAACTCTTTAATACCGTATTGGGCACCGTAAAGCCACAGTGCGTCATGAACTGCCTCCTTCCCGAATTGTCGTATCATATCTTCCAGGTCGTATTTCAGCGCTTTATCGTCATGAGGGGTGAGACACATGACGCGCGACTTCATGTCGCAGTAACCAGGCAGCCTGAGGAACATACCTTGCGTAGACTGGTCGTGCAGTGACCACGCCGTTATCGGATACCGGAACGAGGTCGCTTCGCAGAACATATAGGCCATATCTTTGACATTGGAGATGTCCCAGCGGTCGAGTGGCTGATTGAAGCTTTTCGCCTCGTTGAACATACAGTACATATTCTGTACGTTCGAGACATTCCAATCGTTCAGCGGCTGGTTGAAGCTCGAGGCTTTGGAGAACATCTCGCGCATATCCTGCACATTTGATACGTCCCAGTCGTTCAGCGGCTGGTTGAAGCTCGACGCTTCGCAGAACATCTCACGCATGTTTTGTACGTTCGAGACATTCCAATCGTTCAGAGGTTGGTTAAATGCCGATGCGCGCACGAACATCTCTCTCATATTTGTGACGGATGATACGTTCCATGCACCGACAGACTGGTTGAAACTCTTTGCCATATCGAACATGTGGCACATGTCAGTAACGCTGGAGACATCCCACGAGTTCAGATTCTGATTGAAGGAGAAGGCACGGTAGAACATGTACTTCATACTGTGAACTTTTGAAACGCTCCAGCCATCGAGCGGCTGATTGAAGTGCTCTGCGCAGGAGAACATGTTGCTCATGTCTGTTACGCTGATTACGTTCCATTTCCGTAAAGGCTGGTTAAAGCGTTCGGCTTCGTTGAACATGAAACTCATATCCGTAACGGATGATACGTCCCAGGCTTCAAGTGGCTTATTAAATCTGTGTGCTCCTTCGAACATGTGTGACATATCCTGCACGTTAGATACATCCCAGCTACTTATGTCGTGGTTGAAATAGATTGCGCTGGCAAACATGTGTTTCATCGTTACTACATTTGACGTATCCCACGTCTCGATACCGGCGAAGTTACTGCGTTTAGACTTTCGAAAGAGGCCTTCCATGTCGGTTATCAGAGAAGTGTCGATATTGGCGAGCGGCATTTTTTCGCCCATGTCCAGAAGTTCTATCAGCTCGCGTTTGGAGCGGGGCTTGCACTTCACGTCTCCCACATTGGTACGGACGGAACCTACCAGCTCAGGATGTTCCGTTTCAAGTTCTTGTTTATATTCTGCTGTATGCTTGCTGCCGTAGCGTGAGAGTTCCGTGTATACTTCCGCCGGGTCGAGCTTTACCAGCTTTTCTTTCAGCCTTGCGCGACAGTTCTTTTTGGTTGTAAGGTGGAAGCAAAGCGTCAGAGTCTTGACATCAGTGAAGCATGGAGTATACAGGAACATATTACTTATGTCGCAGAACCGCGGTATCAGCCACATATCGAGCGATTGGCTGAAACTGCGCGCGTTTTTAAACATACGTTCGGCATCTTCTACGCGGCTTACGTTCCAGCGGTCGAGCGGCTGATTGAAGCTTTTCGCACCGTCGAACATGCGTAACATATACCGTACGTTCGAGACGTCCCAATTATTCAGCGGCTGGTTGAAACGTACCGCCCCCTCAAACATCCCTTCCATCCTTATGACGTTCGACGTATCCCACATGCCGATATTCTGATTAAACTTGATGCTGCCGGCGAACATCCACGCCATCTCACGGACTTCCGATGTATCCCATTTGTCGAGCGGCTGGTTAAACTTCTCGGCTTCGCAGAACATACACGAGATTTTCTGGACCTTTGAGACGTTCCAATCATTAAGCGGCTGATTAAAGCTGCTGCAGCAGCCGAACATCGACTCCATATTCGTTACGGACGATACGTCCCAATCCTCTAACGGCTGATTAAAATTGCTGCAGCCGCAAAAGATGCATTCCATGTTCGTTACGGACGAAACGTCCCAATTTCCTATGGGATGGTTGAAATATTTCGCTCTGAGGAACATTCGCTCCATCGTAGTCACATTCGATGTGTTCCACGTTTCAAGCCCGTCGAAGTTTGTGCGTGTTGAATCGCAGAACAACCAACTCATATCCGTTATCAGAGAAGTATCGATGTCGCCGAGGCAAACAGTCTCATTGTTCACTAACTCCCTCAGTTCTTTCAAACTGCCGGGTTTGTACAGTTTACTCATAATTATGTTCCATATTTTGTAAATACCAATAGAAAAGTACACCATTGGTTAACTGAACAGTGTACTCATAAAAAGATTTTTAAAGGAAGGAAAGAAAGCCGAATTAATCAACTGAATAAATTAAATTTTGAGTTTCTTAACTCAAAAGGACTGTCCGGCTATGTGGACAATGATGGAAATACATAATTTACTGGATGCTAAATCAAGAGCCGAATTACGTGAGTGACTCATGCAAAACCATAAAAAGGAAACGGAATGCTGGGTAGTAATGAAGCGTGGAAGCTCTGCAGATGGCGTAACGGCTCAGAAACTTTGCTTTCGAAAACCAGATTGCGTTGCATAATAAGAAATTTGTATCCTGAGCTTTATGAACCTGTTAAGTTAAGGTTTACTGTCCATGTCATTTTTACATTCCACTGAATATGCCTATCTTTGCACTTTAAATTAAAAAAACTCTTTCTGTTTATGTGGTTACAATTACTGTTTGTGTTACTGGCAATTATTGTCGGAGCGCGTGTAGGCGGCATCGGTTTGGGAGTCTTTGGAGGCTTGGGGCTGGCCGTACTTACTTTTGTCTTTGGTCTTGAACCCACCACTCCTCCTATTGATGTGATGCTGATGATTGTGGCAGTGATTGCAGCTGCCGGTTGCATGCAGGCTGCCGGAGGGTTGGATTTGATGGTGAAATGGGCGGAGAAAATCTTGCGTCGCCATCCTCAGCGTATTACGCTGTTGAGTCCGCTGGTGACTTACCTTTTTACCTTCTTTGCCGGAACGGGGCATGTGGCCTATTCCGTACTTCCGGTCATTGCCGAAGTGGCTCGTGAAACGGGTATTCGTCCGGAACGCCCGATGGGGATTGCCGTCATTGCTTCCCAGCAGGCTATTACTGCCAGCCCTATTTCTGCAGCTACGGTGGCCCTGTTGAGTATGCTGGCCGGATATCACATTACTTTGTTTGATATTTTGAAGATTTCCATTCCCTGCACCTTGGTGGGTGTACTGGCTGGTGCGATTTATTCCATGCGGGTAGGCAAGGAGCTGAAAGATGATCCTGCATATCAGGCACGCTTGAAGTCGGGCGAACTGTCGGGTGCCAATTATTGTACGGCTGAAGTGGCCAATCCAGGCAAGGCGCTGACCTCCGTACTGCTGTTTTTAGGAGCTACGGTCGGCATCGTGCTGTTTGGCTCCATAGATAGTCTTCGTCCGTCATTTCAAACCTCTGAGGGGGTAGTGGTGATGCAGATGGCCCATATCATTGAAGTGCTCATGCTGTCGGTTGCTGCACTGATTCTGTTGCTGACCGGCACCAGTGGGATGAAGGCCGCCAAAAGTTCGGTCTTCAATGCGGGTATGCAGGCAGTTGTGGCTATTTTCGGTATTGCGTGGATGGGCGATACCTTTATCTCGGGCAACATTGCCGTCATCAAGGAAAATATATTCGGCCTGGTGACCGATATGCCATGGCTTTTCGGTATTGCGCTTTTTGTCATGTCCATCCTGTTGTTCAGTCAGGCGGCAACTATCCGTGCCTTGCTTCCTTTGGGTATGGCGCTGGGCATTTCGCCCTATATGCTGATTGCCCTCTTTCCGGCAGTCAACGGGTATTTTTTCATTCCGAATTATCCGACGGTGGTGGCAGCCATCAATTTTGATACTACGGGTACCACCCGCATCGGAAAATATGTGCTGAACCATTCTTTCATGATGCCAGGACTGATTTCTACCATTGTGGCGGTAGGGCTGGGCATTCTGGCTGTACTCTTTGTGTGATAGAAATTCGCAAACCTCTCTTTATTGAGGAAAGAGCGGGCTTGCCTGTTTTATGTTTCCCTGACTGGAAACGTATGTTTCTCATGGCGGAACCCTACGTTTCCCGACAGGGAAACATACGTTTTTGTGCCGGGAGACGTAAAAAATGCAGAAATGTCTTCCTGTTATCTCTTTAGGGTTTCTTAAATTGTTGTTTTTTCAGACATGCTCTTAATGATAATCGTATAAAAATGTAGGTACTTTCGTAAAAAAGTAGCATCTTTGCAGTATGAATTGGATTGAACAGGTTACTATACTTGATTTGTTGCTGAAGGGATTGATTATCGGCATTGTCGTGTCTGCTCCTTTGGGACCGGTCGGTGTGCTCTGTATTCAGCGTACGTTGAACAAAGGGCGCTGGTTTGGTTTCGTGACGGGAGTCGGGGCGGCATTAAGTGATATTTGCTATGCGTTGATTACGGGATACGGAATGAGTTTCATGGACGAACTCATCCTGAAGCATCATATTTTTCTTCAGGTGGTGGGCAGCATCATGTTGCTGGCTTTTGGTATTTATACCTTCCGCAGTAATCCGGTGAAGTCACTTCGTCCGTCTTCAGGTACGCGCGGAACGTATCTGCACAATTTCGTAACAGCATTTTTTGTTACCCTGTCCAATCCCTTGATTATTTTCCTGTTCATCGGTCTGTTTGCCCGTTTCTCGTTTGTCATGCCGGGCAGTCCCATCGGTTTCCAGTTAGTGGGTTATCTGGCCATTATTTTGGGAGCATTGGGTTGGTGGTTCAGCATTACTTATTTTGTCAATAAAGTACGTTCACGATTTAATTTGCGCGGCATCTGGGTGCTCAACCGCATTATTGGTGTCGTGGTCATGATAGCGGCGGTGGTGGGAATCGTTCTGGCCATTGCCGGCAAATCTTTTTCTTGATAGGATATGTATATTTCTCAACAACTTAAAAAAAAGAATATCGCCGAATACCTGCTGTATATGTGGCAGGTGGAGGACTTGATTCGTGCTAACGGCTGCGACATGGAACGCATCCGCAAGAATATCATCGAGCCTTATCCGGCTACCGACGAGCAGAAGAAGGAACTGGCCCGCTGGTATGAAGACTTGATTAACATGATGCAGCAGGAGGGAGTGCTGGAAAAGGGACACGTGCAGATTAACAAGAACATCATCGTCTGGCTGACCGACCTGCACCTGCGTTTGTTGCGTTCGCCTAAATTCCCGTATTACAGTGCGGCGTATTACAAGGTGCTTCCTTTTATTGTGGAACTGCGTGCCAAGGGTGGCGACAAGGATGTGCCCGAACTGGAGACTTGCTTCGATGCCATGTATGGGGTGCTGATGCTGAAGCTGCAGAAGAAGGAAATCAGTGAAGAAACCATGAAGGCAGTGAAGGCCATCAGTGATTTGCTGGCGATGCTGGCCGGATATTATATTAAGGATAAGGAAGGCGATTTGGAACTGGATTAAAACACCACAGAAAATGAAAAAGATATTAGTGACGGGAGCCAACGGACAGTTGGGTAATGAAATGCGTCTGCTGGCAGAAGAACACAAGAATTTTGAGTATTTCTTTACTGACGTGGCAGAACTGGACATCTGCGACGAGCAGGCAGTAATGGATTTCGTTTCGACTCATCAGATTGATGTGATTGTGAACTGTGCGGCTTATACGGCAGTCGACAAGGCAGAGGACAACGTGGAGCTCTGCGACAAACTGAATCATGTGGCTCCGGGCTATCTGGCCAAGGCAGCACAGAGCCGTAACGGCTGGCTGGTGCAGGTGTCTACGGATTATGTGTTCGACGGCACAGCACATATTCCTTATAAGGAAGAAGATACACCGTGTCCGAATTCCGTATATGGCTCTACCAAGCTGGCTGGTGAGCAGGAAGCGTTGAAGCAGTGTCCTAATACGATGGTGATTCGTACGGCATGGCTGTATTCTACGTTTGGCAACAATTTCGTGAAGACCATGATTCGCTTGGGGCAGGAGAAAGAGACTTTGGGAGTTATTTTCGACCAGATTGGTACGCCGACCTATGCACGCGATTTGGCTCAGGCCATTTTTGTGGCTCTGGAGAAGGGTATCGTGCCGGGTATTTATCATTTCAGCAACGAAGGAGTCTGCTCCTGGTATGATTTTACCAAGGCTATCCATCGCTTGGCGGGTATTACCACTTGCCATGTGTCTCCGCTTCACACAGAGGACTATTCTACGAAAGCCTGTCGTCCGCACTATTCTGTGCTCGACAAGACCAAGCTGAAGAAAACCTACGGCGTGGAAGTGCCTTACTGGATGGACAGTCTGGCAGAATGTATTGAAAAATTAAAACAATAAATATGGCAAATCAGGAAATAGCAAGAAGACGAACATTTGCGATTATCGCGCATCCGGATGCCGGTAAGACCTCGTTGACGGAAAAGCTGTTGCTTTTCGGTGGACAGATTCAGGTGGCCGGAGCCGTGAAATCAAACAAGATAAAGAAAACCGCCACGTCCGACTGGATGGACATCGAAAAGCAGCGTGGTATCTCGGTCACTACCTCCGTGATGGAGTTTGACTACCATGACTATAAGATTAATATCCTTGATACACCGGGTCACCAGGATTTTGCCGAAGATACGTATCGTACCTTGACGGCAGTGGACAGTGTAATCATCGTGGTGGACGGAGCGAAGGGTGTGGAAACACAGACCCGTAAGCTGATGGAAGTCTGCCGTATGCGTAACACGCCGGTGATTATCTTCGTCAACAAGATGGACCGTGAGGCTAAAGACCCGTTCGATTTGCTGGATGAACTGGAGGAAGAACTGGTTATCAACGTGCGCCCGCTGACGTGGCCGATTGAGAGTGGTCCGCGCTTCAAGGGCGTGTACAACATCTACGAGCAGAAACTGAACCTTTTCCAGCCTTCCAAGCAGGTGGTGACGGAGAAGGTGGAAGTAGACATCCATACAGAGGATTTGGACAACCATATCGGTACACCGCTGGCGGAAAAGTTGCGCAGTGAGCTGGAACTGATTGACGGAGTATATCCGGAATTCAACGTAGACGATTACCTGAAAGGAGAACTGGCTCCGGTGTTCTTTGGTTCGGCTTTGAACAACTTCGGTGTGCAGGAATTGCTCGACTGTTTTGTGGAAATTGCGCCAGGTCCGCGTCCGGTACAGGCAGAAGAACGCGAGGTGCAGCCTGAAGAACCTAAGTTTACCGGTTTCGTATTCAAGATTACGGCCAACATCGACCCGAACCACCGTTCGTGTGTAGCCTTCTGTAAGGTATGTTCCGGTAAGTTTACCCGTAACACGCCGTACCTGCACGTGCGTCATAACAAGACCATGCGCTTCTCATCACCCACGCAGTTCATGGCACAGCGCAAGACTACAGTAGATGAGGCTTGGGCTGGCGATATTATCGGTTTGCCGGATAACGGTACGTTCAAGATTGGTGATACGCTGACCGAAGGTGAACTGTTGCACTTCAAGGGATTGCCGAGCTTCTCTCCGGAAATGTTCAAGTACATCGAGAATGCCGATCCGATGAAGACCAAGCAGTTGAACAAGGGTATCGACCAGTTGATGGACGAAGGTGTGGCACAGCTGTTTGTCAACCAGTTCAACGGACGCAAGATTATCGGTACGGTGGGCCAGTTGCAGTTTGAGGTAATTCAGTACCGTTTGGAGAACGAATACAATGCGAAGTGCCGCTGGGAACCGTTGAGTCTGTACAAAGCTTGCTGGATTGAAAGCGATGATCCGGCTGAACTGGAAGCTTTCAAGAAACGTAAGTATCAGTATATGGCGAAAGACCGTGACGGACGCGATGTGTTCCTGGCCGATAGCGGTTATGTGCTTCAGATGGCACAGATGGACTTTAAGCACATCAAGTTTCATTTCACCAGTGAGTTCTAAGAAGGAACGTAAAGAGATAAATATAGAAAAAGGCAGGAAAGTGAATCGCTCTCCTGCCTTTTTTATGTTCTTAAATTGGGATATTTACTGGATGTTCCATTTTGGTTTTGGCATGTCTGTCAAAATCTGCTTGTGCTTTCAATAAATCGTTTGAATATTTTGTCTTTATTATTAATTACTATTAATATTAGTAGTTCTACTAAAACTTTTAGTAGTTTATCTGGAAATTTTCATATCTTCGTGTTGTATTAATCTTAAATGACCTGTTTATGAAGAAATTGACACCCAAAGAAGAAGAAATAATGAATATTTTATGGACCCATGGTCCTTTGTTTATCCGTGAAATGTTGGCATTCTATCCGGATCCGAAACCACATTACAATACAGTAGCTACTCTGGTGAAGCTGTTGGTAGAAAAAGGCTTTGTCAGTTATCGGGCGTTTGGAAACACCTACCGTTATGAAGCAAAAATAACAGAAAATGAATACAAGGGTTCGGCTATCGGAGAGATTGTTTCTCAATATTTTGACAATTCTTATACCAGGGTTGTTTCTCAATTTATTGAAGATGAGAAAATGAACCTGGAGGAACTGAAGCAGCTAATAGCTCAGATAGAGCAGGGGAAGAATAATCGTAAATCTTGAACCTATGGTAGCCTTTTTAATCTATCTACTGAAAAGCTCTTTCTGCCTGACATTGCTCTATGGATTCTATAAGTTGCTTTGTGCTTCGACCACTCGCTTTTCTTTGAACCGATGGGTGCTGGTGGGCGGAATGCTGACTTGTCTGTTATTGCCTTTTGTTTCTCTGGAATTAGAGCATGAACCTTTAGTGCAGTCTCCTTTTATACTTATGGAGGAATGGAAACAGCCTGTTGATGTAATATCTGCTTCTGCTTCCGGTATGGTGGAAATTACTCAGAAGGAAGCCGATTATTGGGGCTGGCTTGTGTTGTCAATGGTAGTTTATCTGTCAGGGTGTGCCTTCATTCTTTTGCAGTGGGTTGTAGGCTATATCCGTCTGTTCCGTTGGATAAGCCGGCAGGAATATAAAGAATGTAATGGATTTCGATGGGTGTTGTACGATATTCCTGTCCGTCCTTTTAGCTGGGGAACGTATATCGTCATGAACAGTCAGGAGTATGAAGAATATTCTCCGGTCCGTTTGCATGAGGAGATGCATTGCCGGTATGGGCATTGTTATGACAATCTGTTGATACAGTTTATCCTAATCTTTCATTGGTGGAATCCGTTGGTATGGAAACTGAGATATGAACTTAATGGTGTTCATGAGTATCAGGCTGATGAAGGTGTATTGAATCAAGGCATCGATATAAAAACATATCAATTATTATTGGTGAGAAAAGCAGTGGGCTCAAGGCTCTACTCTATGGCTTGCGGCTTTACTCACAGTTCACTTAAAAAACGTATATCTATGATGTCGAAAAAAAGAAACAGTAAGTGGGTCCGGCTACGTGTTTTGTTAGCTGTACCTTTGGCTGCAGGGGTCGTGTATGCCTTTGCGAGGCCGGAAGTAAAAGAAACGGTGGCGGATTATGGCGCAGCTCTTCAAACGAAGAAGCAAGGAAAAGAAAAATCCGGATTAATGGTGAGGGATACATCACAGCAACGGAATGCAGACAACCTGATGTTGGATCATATTTCGTCGGAAAAGGCGTATGTGCTAGAATTGTATTGTAACCAGCGGAATCAGTTTCTTTTCGGACCTGAAAAGCCTATTTCAAAGAAGAAGTTTGTTGATTATGAAACCATGATGGACGAGACCAAGAAGCAATTGAAAGACTCTTTCGTCAAATTATATTCTGAACAGAAAGAGGAACTGTTTCCTATCGTTGTCCGTATTGTAGCAGACCGCAATGCGAAGATGGGAGCTATTACTGCCGCCAAGCAGAAATTGGTAGAAGCGTATGATGAGGTCAGACGGGAGCTTTCGAAAACTTATCCTCAGAAATTGGTGAATGAATGTCTGATTCCCCGTTTCTATTATGCTTCTCCGAAAGCATACGCGGATGTACCGGCAGGTGTGGCCGATAAGAGTGTTCCGTTGCCGGGATATGAAGTCTGTTTTTTGAAAGATAATGCGATAGTAGGTGAGTTGGAGGATTTTTCACTGGATGAACTTTCTTCGAAAATCAAGCAGTGGTGTAAGGAAAATAAGGCTGAAAACCTTTCAGTGTCATTGAAGGTACCTTCAGATGCTTCTGAAGGAGTAGTATATGATATCAAGCAGGCATTACGTGAAGGATATATGCTTAAACTGAATCTCATGAATGGCTTTTAGAATTGATCCGTGTAATAATCTGTATTTGAAAACTTAGTTTTAGAATTTATGAAACGTTTTGTCTTTTATTTAAGTCTTATATTCGTTGTATCGGTGTTTGCTTCTTGTCAGAAGGATGGTAAAAGTATTGTTACTCCGGTATCCAGTGGGAGGCCTTATGAGGTATTGGTGGTCGCTGATGACAAATGTTGGAACAGTCCGGATAGTGCGCTTTTCCATGTACTTGATACCGATGTACCGGGATTGCCCCAACCGGAACGTTCTTTCCGGATTTCGAGAATTCGTCCGGAGTATTTTGACCGTAGTACCCGTCTGTTCCGCAACATCATTATTGCAGATATTCAGGACATCTATACTCAGACTAAATTCAAGTATACCCGTGATGCGTATTCTTCTCCACAGATAATCATGACTATCCAGTCGCCTAATCAGGAAGAGTTTGCTGAATATGTATCCAAGAATGGACAGGTGATTATTGATTTTTTTACCCGTGCAGAAATGAACCGGGAAGTAAAACTGTTGGAGAAGAAGCATAATGATGTCTTGTCTGCCAAGGTGCAAAGTTTGTTTGCCTGTGATATATGGATGCCGGTAGAACTGGCTTCGTACAAGGTTGGCCGGCAGTTCTTGTGGGCTTCCAGCAATCTGAATGATTTGAACTTTGTTATCTACACTTATCCGTATACCAGCAAGGAAACTTTTACAAAGGCATATTTCATAGAGAAACGAGATTCTGTGATGAAAGCCCACATTCCGGGAGCAAAAGAAGGTATGTATATGGTGACTGCCGATTCTATTTTTGTAGAAGCTCGAAACATTGCAGTGCAGGGTGATTATGCATATGAAGTACGCGGTTTGTGGGAGATGGAGAACGATGCTATGGGAGGTCCTTTCGTTTCACATGTTCGTGTGGACCGTACGAACGGTCGGATTGTCGTAGTAGAAGGTTTCGTCTATAATCCGGGAAAACTGAAACGTGACCAGATCCGTAAACTGAATGCTGCCCTTTATACGTTGAAACTTCCTCAGGAGAAAGAGGTGGGAGAACTTCCTGTTGACAATCAGATTTCGGAAGAAAAGGTAATGAAAGACAACTTATGAAATATAGTACATTTATTATATTGTTGATTAACAATCTCTTGTCCTGTCGTAAAAGCATAAACTGAATTCGAAGTCGGAATTTCCCCTGTTTGGGTGATCAAACCTTCTTTGCGGGGGAATATCTGGAGATACAAAAAGCCAACTAATCCGCAATACTTTGTGTGTGAATTAGTTGGCTGATTTTATGTCATTTATTGAGTAGCCTTTTTTATATCCTTAAATTTGTTTCCTTTGCCAGCTTCCCTTTTTCAGATAGAGATAGCTCAACAGGCCGATGGCTCCGGCATACACGTGTTCGGCAAACCAGCATACGGCTACATCCATTTTCAAAAGAAGAATGACCGTGACGATGAAGATCAGGTAGCAGGTCAGAGCTACAATTTCCAGCAGGAAGGCAGAGCGGGTGTCACCCGTGCCGGATACGGACTGGAAGAAAATGAATCCAGCGCATTGAAAGAGGTAGCTGGAGCAGAGTACCCAGAGGGTAGGGACGGCAGCTTCTACCAGGTCGGGCATGTCGGTATAGATGCGGAGCACATACGTAGGCAGACAGGCTATCAGCAGAATAACGGGCCAGACAATGCCGGTGCAGAGCCGCACGTGCTGCCGGATGGTGGGCATGACATAGCGGGCTTCTCCTCTGCCAATCAGGTTGCTGACCAGAGAACTGCAGGTGGAGGCAAAGGCCGTGATGGTCATGAACGGGATGCTTGATACGTTACGTACAATGTTGGTGATGGCCAGTGAACGTTCGCCTAAATGCTCAATAAAGATGAAGAACAGAAACCAGGTACTGATGGAAACCGCATTCTGTATCATCGTCCACAGTGATACACTCATGATGCGTTTCAGTTCCGCCCATCGGAAACTCACCAGTTGGTTCAGTCCGTATTTGGCGCAGTCTACTTTCCGTGTAGTGTAGACAATGAAGAAGAGCATGGACACCAGTTCTGCCAGTGAAGAACCGATGGCTGCTCCGGCAATACCTAATGCCGGAAACCCTAATTTCCCGAATACCAGTATATAATTGAACACCACGTTCGATGTCACCATGACGATGGAGTTGAGCGTGAGCGTTTTGGTTTGTGTGGTGCCCACGAAGAACGCCCGGAACATGATGGCCACGAACGAGAAGAAGAATCCGAATACGCGCCAGTTGATGTAGCTCACCGCTGCCTCACAGATGCGCGGGGAGGCCACCAAATGCGATAATATCCAGGGAGAGAACAGTCGGGACAGGGTGAACATGACCAGTGCCATGCCTAACAGAAAGTAAATCCCCTGGTAGAAGATGGAGCCAATCATCCGGAAGTTACCTTCCCCGTTGCGGCGGGCAATCAGTATCTGCGAACCGATGCTGAAGCCGAATCCTAACATGAAAATAGCCAGATAATACACTCCGGCAATGGCCGAGGCCCCCAGTTCCACTTCGCCCACACGTCCCATGAAAGCCGTATCGGTCATACCGATGAGCTGTTCCATAATCAGACTGATCAGGATAGGGTAGGCCACTTTCCATATTTCTCCATTGGTGTATTTGGTATGCATAAAAGGCAGGTATTAGTTAGGTGAGATGCAAAGATACGACATTTCTGCACAAAAAAAGACCATCCTTTTGCAAGGACAGTCTTTTGTTTGTCTTTTTCTGAAAGAAGAATTAAGCTTCAGCAGGAGCTTCTTCAGCAGCAGGAGCTTCTTCTGCGTTTGCAGCAGCTTCAGCTTCAGCCTTAGCAGCAGCTTCAGCAGCTTTCTTTTCAGCTACCTTCTTAGCGATTTCTTCGTTTACTTTCTTTTCAGCTTCCAGACGTGCTTTAGCTTCAGCTTTCTTAGCTTCTTCTTCTTTAGCTTTCAAAGCAGCCAGACCTGACTGTTTGTTTTCTTTCCAAGCGTTGAATTTAGCTTCAGCCTGTGCTTCATCGAATGCGCCTTTAGCTACACCGCCCAGCAAGTGTTTCTTCATGTAAACACCTTCGCGAGACAAGATGTTGCGTACTGTGTCAGTAGGCTGTGCACCCACCATTACCCAGTGTAATGCACGTTCAAAATTCAAATCTACTGTGGCAGGATTGGTGTTCGGATTGTAAGTACCAATTTTTTCAGTAAATCTACCATCACGTGGTGCTCTTGCATCTGCAATAACAATTGAATAGAACGCATATCCTTTGCGTCCGTTTCTTTGCAATCTGATTTTAGTTGCCATTTTTTAATTTAGTTTTTTAATGTAAATGATTTGAATTATGCTAATAACCCGTATTAGCGGGTGCAAAGGTACAACTTTTCTTTTGTTCTACAAAGAGTTGCGCAATTTATTTATTGATTTCGCGCAGCCATTTCTCCAGTTCGCCTGTCCATTGCCGTTTGTAGAGGAAACTGTCGTTGTATCCCCATCCGTGTCCTCCCACCGGATAGATGTGGAGGCTGGCAGGAACTTTGTTCTTGACAAGGGCTGTGTAATAGTTCACGCTATTGGCCACCGGCACTACTGTGTCATCGCTGCTGTGCAGGATGAAGGCAGGCGGTGTTTGTGGAGTGACCTGTAGCTCGTTGGAGTATTTCTGCTCCAGTTCCTTCGACGGATTCTTGCCTAACAGGTTGTCGTGAGAACCCATGTGAGTGTAGGTAGGGTCCATGGTGATGACCGGATAGAACAGAATCTGGAAGTCCGGACGGGTTTCCGCATTGGTGAAATGAGTGGCGGTGGTGCTAGCCAGATGTCCTCCGGCTGAAGAGCCCATGATGCCCAGTTTTTTTACATTCCATTCCTGGGCGTGCTGACGCATGATGCGCAGTGCCTGCTGTGAATCGCTCAAGGGAACTTCTTTATGTCCGTTGGGCATGCGGTAGCGGAGCACGGCGTATGTGATGCCCTGACTGTTGAACCAGTCGGCCATGTCATGTCCCTCGTGTCCCATGGCCAGAGTCCAGTAGGCTCCTCCCGGACAGGCTACAATGGCCATTCCGTTTCCGTTCTTTGCCGGATAGACTGTCAGTACAGGTTCTTCCACGTAGAGCGGACCGTCTTTTACCTGTTGGGTCATTTCATTGGTGTTCGGTGCACCGTCGGGCCATACTTTGATTTCGATGGCTTTCTGGGCAAAAAGGTTGCTTGATAACAGCAGCCATCCCATGAATAGTAGTTTTTTCATGTGACGTATGGGTTAAAAGTTATTTTTTCAGTTTCATGCTGGCTTTTACCAGGTAAGTAATCAGCAGCAGATAAGCTACCAGTGATACCAGTTCGCTCATCGGATTAGCCAGCCATTCTTCATGGATAAGATTGATGTCGCAGTAGCGCATGATGGCACTCACTACACCCATCAGGGCACCTCCGGCAATGAATCCAGATGCCAGCAGCGTACCTTTCTCACCACGTGCGTTGTTGACAGCTTCGTCCTTGCTGCGTGAAGTCACGTACCAGTTGATGGCTCCACCCACCAGCAACGGAAGGTTCAGTTCCAATGGGATGAACATACCCAGCGCAAAAGCCAGGGCAGGCACCTTGCAGAAAGTCAGTACCAATGCCAGTGCAGCACCGATGCCGTAGAGCAGCCACGGAGCACCTACACCGTTCATCAGCGGGTCGATAACAGCCGCCATGGCGTTAGCCTGCGGAGCAGCCAGTTGTCCGCTGGTGAATCCGTAAGAATCGTTCAGCACCATAATCACGCCGCCTACGGTAGCTGCGGAAACCAGTGTGCCGAGGAATTTCCAGCTTTCCTGCTTCTTGGGTGTGCTACCCAGCCAGTAACCGATTTTCAGGTCGGTAATGAAACCGCCGGCCATGGACAATGCGGTGCAGACCACGCCACCCATTACCAGTGAAGCCACCATACCCGTTGCACCTTTCAGTCCTACTGCCACCATGATGACAGAGGCCAGAATCAAAGTCATCAATGTCATACCCGATACCGGGTTTGTTCCTACAATGGCGATGGCATTGGCTGCTACGGTGGTAAACAGGAAGGAGATTCCTGCTACCAGCAGAATGGCTACCACGGTATGCAGAATGTTGCCTTGCATTACGTCGAAATAGAAGAAGAGTACCACGAGCAGCAGGGTAAACAGCGAACCGAAAGCGATGATTTTCATGGACAAATCCTTCTGAGTACGTTCCACGTTCTCTTCGGCCTTTTTGCCCTTCATTTCACTGGCAGCCAGGCTGACTGCACTCTTGATGATGCCCCATGAACGCACGATACCGATGATGCCGGCCATGGCGATACCTCCGATACCGATGCTCTTGGCATATTCCTTGAAGATAAGTTCGGGTGACATATCTCTTACGGCTGTCGTGATGTCCGGATTCCAGGCATTCAGCACCTGGTCGCCCCAGAACAAGGAAATGCCTGGTACGATAATCCACCATACGGCCAGTGAACCGGCACAGATGATGGCCGCATATTTCAGTCCGACGATGTAACCGAGTCCCAGTACGGCAGCTCCCGTGTTAATCTTGAATACCAGTTTGAACTTGTCGGCAATGGTCTCGCCCCATCCGCAGATGCGGCTTGTGAAGTTCTCGTTCCACCAGCCAAAGGTTCCCACGATGAAGTCATAAAGACCACCCACCAGTCCGGCCATAAGCAGCGGTTTGGCCTGGTCGCCTCCCTTTTCACCCGACACGAGCACCTGAGTACTAGCCGTAGCTTCCGGGAAAGGATATTCGCCGTGCTTGTCTTTTACGAAATATTTACGGAAGGGAATCAGGAACAGGATGCCCAGCACACCACCCAGCAAGGAGCTGATGAACATTTGCATGAAGTTGACCGTCATTTCCGGATATTTTTCCTGCAGGATGTAGAGGGCCGGCAGGGTAAAGATGGCACCCGCTACGATGACGCCTGAGCAGGCACCGATGGACTGAATCATGACGTTCTCACCCAGTGCGCCTTTGCGTTTGGTGGCGCTGGAAATACCCACAGCGATGATAGCGATAGGAATGGCTGCTTCGAACACCTGGCCCACTTTCAGTCCCAGATAGGCAGCGGCAGCCGAGAATATAACGGCCATGACGAGTCCCCATGTCACTGACCAGAAGTTAACTTCAGGATACGTTTTTCCGGGAGACATGAGGGGTTCGTATTTCTCTCCCGGTTTGAGCGGACGGAATGCGTTTTCGGGCAGTCCCGTCGGTTTTTCTTGTGTCTCTTTCATGAATAATATTACATTTTGATTTGATTAATATTCCTAAGGGTGTCCAAAAGTAGTAAAAATCCTTTATATTCATTCAAAAGTGAGCTCATTTTTGTGCCTTCGGAAAACGCACTTGCGTTTGAAATAAAACGCCCTTACGTTTGGAGTCAAACGCACTTGCGTTTTAACTAAAACGTACTTGCGTTTCAATTGAAACGTCCTTGCGTTTTTTCCCAGGCTCAAAGACGTTTTTCCGTGTGTATTTTCGGGCATAAAAAAACAGGAGAAACATTGTTGAAAATGTTCCTCCTGCCAAGTATGAAAAATGATGAATTGTTACTGATTGATGTCGGCTGATGCCGGAGTCATGTCACCTTCTACTACCAGACGGGTGATTTCGTTCTTGGAATTGGTGCGAAGGGTGATGGTCTTGCGGAAATGTCCCGGAAATTTGCCGGCACCGTTGTAAGTGACTGTCACCTCACCGCTTTCTCCCGGTTTGATGGGTTCTTTCGGATATTGAGGTACGGTGCATCCGCAAGAAGCAATAGCCTGATGAATTACTAATGGACCGTCGCCTGTATTCTTAAATTTGAATTTGCAAGTTACTTTCGGACTGCTTTCTGAGAAAGAGCCAAAGTTGTATGAGGTCTTTTCGAATGTAATTTCTGCCGTTCCCTGAGCAATGACAAACAATACATTCATGACACATAATAAGGTTGTAAATAAAATTTTCTTCATTTTCTTTGATTTTAATCCTTACTTCTGACAACTTCGCAAAGATACTACTTTTGCGTGAAACTGTTACTTTTGTGTAGTTTAATTAACAAACTTGAAGTGTTGTTATCTGTTTACCTGCTTCACACCTTTCACCGTTTTGATCTTCTTTATCAGCGATTCCAGCTTGGCATTGTCGTCTACGGTTACTGTCAGCATGCCCGAGAACAGTCCGTCGTGTGAGTCGATACTGATGGAGCGCAGCAGGATGTTGTTCTCCTTATTAATAATAGACGTGATGTTCGTCACGATGCCGATGTCGTCATGGCCGATAATGCGAAGGGTAATCGGATACTGTTTGCCCTGGCTCTTTCCGGCCCAGCGGGCTTTCACGATGCGGTAGGGGAAGCGGGAACGCATCTCCTTGGCATTCGGGCAGTCGCAACGGTGAATCTTGATACCGCCGTTGATGCTGACAAATCCGAACACTTCGTCACCGTAAATCGGGTTACAGCATTTGGCCAGCGTAAAGTCGAGTCCTTTCAAGTTCCGGTCGATGACCAGCACGTCATCCTTGTAATCCTTTGCGTCGGTGGGCTGCTGCATGTTGAAGCCTTCCGCACTGCGGTAGCTGATTTCTTCGCGCTGCTCGGTTTCCCGCTTCTGCATGTCAAGGTACTTGTCGATGATGTCGTTCACGTCCATCGATTCGTTGGCGATGCTCTGGTAGAAGTCGGTCACGGTCTTGAAGCCCAGTTTCCGAATCAGACGCATCAGGATGGCCTCATCATATTCCAGCTTCCGGTTCTTGAATTTACGTTCCAGCGTTTCCTTGGCAAACTGAGTCTGACGGGCTGCAATTTCCTTCAGGGCCAGCCGGATTTTATTCCGTGCCTTTGAGGTGGTGACAAAGTTCAACCAGTCACGCTTCGGTGTCTGCGTGTTCGAGGTCATGATTTCCACCTGGTCGCCACTGTTCAGTTTCTGGCGGAGCTGTACGTTTTTCCCGTTGACGCGGGCACCCGTACACCGGCATCCCAGGTTGGAGTGGATAGAGAAGGCAAAGTCGAGCACGGTAGCCCCTTGCGGCAGTTTGTACAAGTCACCTTTCGGAGTAAATACGAATACTTCGTCCTTATATAAATCCAGCTTGAACTGGTCCATGGCCTCCATGTCGCTGTCGGAGTTCTCCAGCGTCTCACGGATGGAGTTCAGCCATTCATCCAAACCGCTTTCTCCCTTTATACCTTTATATCTCCAGTGGGCTGCCAAACCTTTTTCGGCAATCTCGTCCATGCGTTCCGTACGAATCTGCACTTCCACCCATTTCCCTTCCGGTCCCATTACGGTGATGTGCAGTGACTCGTATCCGTTGCTTTTCGGCACGGACAGCCAGTCGCGCAAACGCTTGGGGTTGGGCAGATACATATCCGTCACGATGGAATAAGCCTGCCAGCATTCCTGCTTTTCCTTTTCAAGCGGAGAATCGAGAATGATGCGGATGGCAAACAGGTCGTACACGCCTTCGAAAGGACATCCCTGCTTTTTCATTTTCTGGTAGATGGAGTGGATGGACTTGGTACGTCCCTTCATGTGGAACTTCAGTCCGGCATCTTCCAGCTTTTTGCGTATCGGTTCGATGAAAGCCTCGATGTAGCGGTCGCGGGCCTGCTTGGTGGCATTCAGCTTCTCTTTGATATGATAGTACACGTCGTGCTGCGTGTATTTCAGTGACAAATCTTCCAGCTCTGATTTCAGTTTATACAATCCTAACTTGTGGGCCAGCGGTGCATACAGATAGGCAGCTTCGTTGGATACTTCCAGACGTGCTTCTTCGTTGGGGCTGTCCTTGATTTGCCGCATCAGGTTCACACGGTCGGCAATGATAATCAGGATGACCCGCATGTCTTCGGCAAACGACAGGAGCAGGTTGCGGAAGTTCTCCGACTCAATGATGGGGCTTTTGGAATACAGCTCGTTGATTTTGACGAGTCCCCGTATGATGCCGGCCACGTCTTCTCCATATTCTTCCTTGACCGATTCCAGACTGCAAAGATTGTATTTCACGGATTCATGGAGCATGATTCCCAGAATCGAGGCGCGGCGCATGCCGATTTCTTCGGCCACAGTGACAGCCGTCTGCATATCCTTGATAATGGGATTCATCTGGAATACATTTCGCGGAATGGTACCTTCTGCCATCGCCTTGACCAGATGGGTTTTCAGCTTGTGGCAGTCATCCTTTTGTAATGTATCTTTCGACAACCGCAGCAGTCGTTTGTAGAGTTGAATCAGTTGTTTGTGTTCCTCTTGTGTAAAAAAGTCGTTGTTCTCCATAATTCCTCGTTTTGCTGTTTGTGGGTAAAGTTACTTTTTTTCTGTTGATATGATGCACTCTTCCCGTATTTTTTATATTTTTGAACGTCATTCTAAAAACAGGAAGAAAATTTATTACCTAAATAAAGAGTTATTATGTTAACACGCGAGGACAAAGAATTGTTGGCCAAGAAGGGCATTTCGGAAGAAAAGATTGCCGAACAGTTGGCTTGTTTTGAAAAGGGGTTTCCATTCTTGAAACTTTCAGCAGCTGCTTCCGTAGAAAACGGGGGAATTATGAAAGCCGATGAGAAAGAATGCGAACAGTATCTTGCCGCATGGGATGCATACAAGGCAGGCGATAAGAAAATCGTCAAGTTTGTTCCGGCTTCAGGGGCTGCCAGCCGTATGTTCAAGAATATGTTCGAATTCTTGGGAGCTGAATATGACAAACCTACTACAGACTTTGAGAAGAAATTCTTCGACCACATTCATGATTTTGCATTCTACAATGACTTGAATGCGGCTTGTTTGGATAATACAGGAAAGAATATCGATGCACTGTTGTCTGAACATAACTACAAGGCAGTGGTTTCTAACTTGCTGGAGTCTGCCGGACTGAACTATGGTGCACTGCCTAAAGGCTTGCTCAAGTTCCATCGTTATGCAGATGGCGTGCGTACACCGCTGGAAGAGCATCTGGTAGAAGGAGCATTGTATGCTTCCGGAAAGAGTGGGGAAGTGAATGTACACTTCACCGTTTCTACTGAACACCGTGCATTGTTCGAAAAACTGGTGGCTGCTAAGGCTGCTGAATACGAAGCTAAGTATGGTACGACTTATCACATCAGCTTCTCAGAACAGAAACCGAGTACGGATACGGTAGCGGCCGACATGGAAAACAAACCGTTCCGCGACAAGGACGGTAAATTGTTGTTCCGTCCGGGTGGTCACGGTGCCTTGATTGAGAACCTGAACGACCTGGATGCCGATATCGTATTTATCAAGAACATTGATAATGTGGTGCCCGACCGCTTGAAAGGTGATACCGTAACTTACAAGAAGTTGCTGGCCGGTGTATTGGTTACATTGCAGAAACAGGCATTTGAATACCTGGAACTGCTGGATGGCGGACATTACAGCCATGAACAGCTGGAAACCATTATCCGCTTCGTACAGCAAAAGTTGCGTTGCCGCAGAACGGACTTGAAAGAGTTGGAAGATGCCGACTTGGTAATCTATTTGCGTAAGAAACTGAATCGTCCGATGCGCGTTTGCGGTATGGTGAAGAATGTGGGCGAACCGGGCGGTGGTCCGTTCCTGGCTTATAATCCGGATGGAACCATTTCCTTGCAGATTCTGGAAAGCTCACAGATTGACATGAACGACCCGGAAAAGAAAGCCATGTTCGAAAAGGGTACACACTTCAATCCGGTGGATCTGGTATGTGCCGTTCGCGACTACAAGGGCAATAAGTTCGACTTGCTGAAACATGTGGACAAGGCTACCGGCTTTATTTCTTACAAGTCTAAGAATGGAAAAGACTTGAAGGCACTCGAATTGCCGGGCTTGTGGAATGGTTCAATGAGCGACTGGAATACCGTGTTCGTAGAAGTTCCTTTGAGTACTTTCAATCCGGTAAAGACCGTGAACGATTTGCTGCGTGAACAGCATCAGTAATTTCCGGATAGTGGAAAAATAAAAATGTCCGCCTGTCATCTTTGTGAGATGGGCGGACATCTTTTTTATATATATGAAGAAAGTTATTGCACATTTCCTTCTTGTTGAGATAATTTCTCTCTGTATTCTTTCGGGGAAAGTCCTAAATTCCTTTTTACGTATTTACCGAAGAATGACAAGGTAGCAAAATTGAGTTCATTGGCAATTTCCTTGATGCTCTTATCGGGAGATTTCAGCAGGCACACTATATCTTTCATGACATAGCAGGTGATGAGGTCGGAAGCCGTTTCACCTGAATTTTCCTTACATACAGCCGACAGGTATTTGGAAGTGACAAACAACCGGTTGGCATAGTAGCTTACCGACCGTTCCTTGGGGTAGGAAGATATCAGCAGTTCCATGAAGGCATTGAACAGATTGTTGGACGAATTGAATGCGACCGGTTTTAATTGTATGTATTTCTCCATGGAGTCCTGAAATTCATAGATGAAGGCTTGCAGGAGGGCATTGATCAGTTCCTTCTGGTGGCGGTGAGGAGTACCGGTCAGTTTGGAATTCAGCAGATTATAGTATTGGCAGAAAAGCTGGCTTTCTTCATCGTTCAGAGAAATGATAGGGTGCTGCTCCAAGTACAGTCGTGAGTACCAGTTGTTTGCGGATGTGGACATCACAAAAATACGTTTGGCATATTCTGGTGAAAGGCAGAATCCGCAGCACTCAAAATCATCTCCTATCATGCCGTGTTTGAGCAGCGTCTGCGGGTGACAAATCATCAAATCATTCCGACCGATTTCATAAGAATTGTTGTTGAGAGATAAAGACGCTTTTCCTCTCAGGCATAAGATAGCCAGAAAAAAGTCAGCCCGTATGGGGGAATATTGTTCGGCTTCACTTACTTTATTTACCTGGTTCAAGATGATAATCTGTTCGTCTTTATAGGCAGCTACCTTTTCCATGATTTCGGTGCTGGACATTCTGATGAGTTCTATTTCTTTCTCCATAACATTGATTAATCTATTCGGTTGCAAATGAACAGAATGTTTTTCAATTCTCAGTGTCCTATTTTTCCTGATGAGTATTCCATAGGGAAGATAGTGGGGACGGATAGAAAAATAGAACACTTCCAAGGTGGTATGTATGCCGTATATTTCGTGTAATGCCTTTTTCTTTGCGCTCACAAATTGCAGACATACTAAACATTTTAGAATTTATGAAAAAGAATTATCTGATGGCCGTTTGTTTGTTTCTGACTGTGATGTCAGGGTGTGGAAATAAAGAGCAGGCACCGCAGCAGGCAGAACCGGTAAAGGTCAAAGTGATGACCGTAGTATCATCCGTACGTAACGAAGCCGTTCGTTTTTCAGGTACGGTGCAGGAGGAAAACGGCAGTTCATTAAGTTTCCCGCTGATGGGACGGGTAAAGTCGGTAAAGGTCGATTTAGGAAGCCGGGTGCGGCAGGGACAATTGCTGGCTACACTGGATGAGGTTTCGATGCAGAATACGTATCAGGCGGCAAAGGCTGCTTTGAAGCAGGCAGAAGATGCCTACCAACGTATGAAGGAATTGCATGAAAAAGGAAGTCTGGCCGAGATGAAGTGGGTGGAAGTACAGAGCAAGTTGCAGCAGGCTCAGTCTATGGAGGCAGTGGCCCGAAAGAACTTGACTGACTGTCAGCTGTACGCTCCGTTTTCCGGAGTCATTGCCGAGAAGAGTCTGGAGGTCGGGCAGAACGTGGTACCCGGTGTTCAGGTGCTGAAACTGGTATCCGACGACCGGCTGAAGGTACGGATTTCCGTGCCGGAGACGGAAATCGCGCGCGTGGCAAGAGGGCAGAAAGCCGTGATAGAGGCGCCGGTTCTGAATGGAACGAAGGCAGAAGGTGTGGTGACGGAAAAAGGTGTACAGGCCAATCCGCTGTCACGGTCGTATGAGGTAAATGTCGGTATTCAGACAAAGAATACGGGACTGCTTCCCGGCATGGTGACAGAAGTCTGGTTGCAGGATGCCGATAAAAGCCAGGCGTGCGTACTACCGGCCAATGTGCTTCAGCTGGACGAACACAACAACTACTTCGTGTGGCTGAAAGGTGCGGATGGAAAGGCATCGAAGCGCGTGGTGGCGTGCGGTAAGTTCACGGCAACCGGTGTCACGGTGGTGAACGGCCTGAACGAAGGGGATGAAGTGATAGTAGAAGGACAGCAGAAAGTGTGCGAAGGAACTCCTCTGGCACTGTAAAAATGAAGTAAGACAATGGAAAAGAAAAGGAACATAGTGGAATGGGCCATGCACTATCGTCAGATTGTGATTCTGGTGACGTGCTGCCTGGTGGCATTCGGAATATACAGTCTGCCGCAGATGCAGAAAAATGAATTTCCTGATTTTACCATACGTCAGGGAATGGTGATTGCCGTGGCTCCGGGAAATACGGTCAATGAAATGGTGGAACAGGTGACGAAGCCTCTGGAAGACTACATCTTTTCATACAAGGAAGTAAAGAAGGAGAAGACGTTCTCTACTACGCGCGACGGGATTGTCTTTGTGCAAGTAGAGTTGAATGACGAACTGAACAACAAAGATGAGTTCTGGAGCAAGTTCAAGCATGGAGTAGCCACCTTCAAGTCACAGCTTCCGCCGAATGTGCTTGCCATACAGGTGATGGATGATTTTGGCGATACATCGGCGCTGCTGATTACCATGGAAAGCAAGGACAAGACGTATCGGGAACTGTCCGACTATATGGATGAGCTGAAGAACCGTTTGCGTCGCATCAGTAGTGTGGGACGCCTCACCGTGAGTGGAGAAAGGGCTGAACAGATTTCCATCTACCTGGACCCGGAACGTCTCTCGCATTATGGGCTGAATGAGCAGTTGATTGCCGGACAGCTGTTTGCCAAGGGATTCGTGACCACAGGCGGACGCATACAGACTCCTCAGTATGTATTGCCGGTGCACGTGGAGAAGACATTCAACACGCTGTACGACGTGCAGCAGCAGATTGTGTACAGCGACCCCTCGGGCAATGTGGTACGCTTGCAGGATGTGGCTCGTGTGGTCAAGGAATATCCACATGCCGACAGCTACATCAAGAATAACGGGACGAAATGTATCCTGCTGAGTGTGGAAATGAAGAAAGGAAAGAACATCGTACAGATGGGAAATGACATCGACCACGTACTAGAAGATTTTAAGACAGAACTTCCGTCGGAGGTCAATATGTTCCGCATCACCGACCAGGCACAGGTGGTGGGCGACAGTGTCAATGCTTTCTTGCGTGAGCTGGTGATTGCCATCGTGGCCGTAGTGATTGTGGTGATGCTGCTTTTGCCATTGCGGGTGGCACTGGTGGCTGCTTCCACCATTCCGATTACCATCTTTATCTCACTGGGACTTTTCTATGCCTTTGGCATTGAGTTGAACACCGTGACGCTGGCAGCCTTGATTGTGACGCTGGGGATGATTGTGGACAACTCCATTGTCATCATCGACAGTTATCTGGAGAAAATCGGCGAGGGAATGTCGCGCTGGCATGCGTCTATCTTCAGTGCCACACATTTCTTCAAGTCCATTTTCTCGGCTACACTGGCCATCAGTATCACATTCTTCCCCTTCCTGATTGTGATTCCCGGCATGATACACGACTTCCTGCTGAGTTTCCCCTGGTCCATTACACTGATTCTGGGCATCTCTTTACTGGTAGCTATGCTGCTGGTACCGTTCATGCAGTTCTGGTTCATTCGTAAGCCGATACCTTCGCATAAAAAAGGATTCTCGTTCATGGAACTCCTGCAGACCTATTATAATAAGTTGCTTGACAAGTGCTTTGCCCATCCGTATGTTACTCTGTTAGGAGGAATCGCTTCCGTGCTGGTGGGTATTTTTCTGATGGGAAAACTGCCGCAGAAACTGATGCCGGTGGCCGACCGTAACCAGTTTGCCGTAGAAATCTATCTGCCTACGGGCTCGGCTGTAGAAAAGACGGCCTGGGCTGCCGATACCATGGAGCATGTGTTCCGTAAAGACCCGCGGGTGACTTCTGTCACTTCATTTATCGGTTGTTCTTCCCCTCGTTTCCATACGGCATACGCTCCGCAATTGGGAGGAACGAACTACGCCCAGCTGATTGTGAACACGAAAGGGAATAAGGAAACTGTGGAATTGCTGGATGAATATGCTCCGCGTTATACCGATGCTTTTCCGGATGTGCGGGTAAGGTTCAAGCAAATCAGTTTCAGTCAGGCGGTCTATCCGATAGAACTCCGTCTGAGTGGAGAGAATCTGGATTCACTGAAAACCGTAGCCGGGAAATACCTGAGCATGTTGCGCCAGATGCCGGAAATACGGTTGGCACAGACCAACTTCAGCGAGCCGCAGACTTCGGCCAAAGTGGTGTTGAAAGAAGATGAGGCTTCTCGCCTGGGCATACAGAATGTGCAACTGGAAAGCACGCTAGCCATGCGCTATGGCGACGGTATAAAGGTGGCTAGTGTGTGGGAAGGCGATTATGATATTCCCGTGACATTGAAAAGTGAGAGAGCCGATTGTGCCGGTTTCTCCGATCTGGAAAATGAACTGATTCCGGTATTGGGCGGTACGCAGGTTCCCTTGCGACAGGTGGCAGAAGTGGTACCTTCCGTAAAAGACGGACAGCTGGTACGCCGGAACGGTATCTATACCATTACGGTCATGGCCGATGTGCGCCGTGACGTGAACGTGACTGCCCTGACGAGTGTGATAAAAGAAAAAGTGGCAGCCATCCCTTTGCCGGATAAAGTGACGCTGGCTTACGGAGGTGACGACGAGCAGGATAATGAAAATCTTCCGCCTATCATGGCAGCTCTGGCCATTGCGGCTTTCATCATCTTCTTCATCCTGCTGGCTCATTTCAAGCGCATTAGCATTGCTCTGCTGATTTTTGCCAGCATGACGCTGTGTGTGTTCGGTACGGCAGTGGGTGTACTGATACAAGGAGTAGATTTCGGTATGACTTGTACACTGGGTATCATCAGCCTGATGGGAATTATCGTGCGTAACGGCATTATCATGATTGACTATGCCGAGGAACTTCGGGCTACGGAGAAACTATGTGTACGTGATGCCATTTATCATTCTGCCCGCCGACGTATGCGACCTATCTTCCTGACTTCGGCCGCTGCCTCCATGGGAGTCATCCCGATGATATTGGGCAAGAGCGGACTCTGGATGCCGATGGGTACGGTGATTTGTTACGGTACGCTGATTACCATGCTCTTCCTTTTGACGGTGCTTCCGGTGGCTTACCTGGTGATTTTCAGGGGAAGCAGTCAGAAACGTGCCCAGCTGGAAGCATTGGAGAAAGCCTGATGAGGTGATTAGGAATCAATCAAAAGAAGAATCATTATGAAAACGAATCGAAACAGAATAATAGCTTTTCTATTGATAGGTGGGGCGTGCATGAATGGGGCTTTCGGACAGAAAGCCTACACGCTGGATGAGTGCATTCAGGCTGCCTTGACAAACAATGTGCGAATGAAGAATGCAAGCAATGAACTGGAAATGGCCAAGCAGGACAAGAAAAAGGCATTTACCAATTATTTTCCGAGTGTGAGCGCGGCTGGAACCGGTTTCATGGCTGATAAAGGATTGATGCAGATGAGTTTGGGACCGGACATGAACATGTCCATGCTGAAGAACGGGATAGCGGGAGGAGTCGGTGCCTCCTTGCCGTTGTTCACCGGAGGACAGATTGTGAACGGAAACCAGCTGGCCAAGGTGGGAGTGGAAGTGAAACGCCTGCAACGGAACTTGTCCGACAATGAAGTATGCCTCACCACGGAACAATATTTCTGGCGGGTAGTGATACTGAAAGAGAAGCTGAAAACCTTGTCCAAGGTCGAAGCCCAACTGGCACGCATCCTGAGTGATGTGGAAGCTTCGGTACAGGCTGGAATCGTGACGCGGAACGATCTGCTTCAGGTACAGTTGCGGCAGAATGAAACAAAGAGTACTCGTTTGCAGGTGGAAAATGCCTTGTCGGTATCCCAAAACATGCTGGCACAGTATACCGGACTTTCGTCTGACACCCTTGACGTGGCCTTTGCGGTGGATACTCAGCTGCCTGCACGCCCCGACAGCCTTTATTGCGATCCGGAATCGGCATTGGGACTTACCAGCGAATATGCCCTGCTGCAACAAAACGTGAAGGCCAGTCGCCTGCAATACAAGATGGCGGTAGGTAAGAACCTGCCTACGGTGGCTATTGGCGGAGGCTATGTATATCATAACTTCTTGCCGGAAGACCAGCGTTTCTGGGTGGGATTTGCTACGGTGACCGTTCCCCTGACCGGATGGTGGGGAGGAAGCCATGCCATTAAGAAAGAAAAGCTTCAGGTGAAGAACACGGAAAACCAGCTGGCCGACCAGGGAGAACTGCTGGTTATCCGCATGAAGAATGCCTGGAACGGGGTGAACGAAGCATACGAGCAGATGAAGATTGCCCGTCTGTCCATTGAACAGTCTACCGAGAATCTCCGCCTGAATACCGATTATTATAAGGCAGGCACCTGTACGATGAGCGATTTGCTTGATGCACAGACTTTGTATCAGCAGAGTCGTGACAAGTATGTGGAAAGCTATACGGATTATGAATTGAAAAAAAGAGAATATCTGCAAGTCACGGGGCGCCGTTAAAACAACTTTTTCTTGATGTGAAGGGCTGTCGGGAAGTATTTTCGGTGGCCCTTTGTAATAAATTCTGCATATTAATTGCATATTAATTTAATTCAAGCTATCTTTGCAGCGCATTTGGGAATCCGATAAAGTAAAAACGTCCTGAAGAAGATGTGGCTTTTTCAGGAACTTTTGTAGGTTTCTTATGTGAGAAACGTAGGGTTTCCGACCGGGAAACGTACGGTTCCGCAAAGGAAAACATAGGTTTCCGGGCAGAGAAACGTAAAAACATATTCTACGTTTTCACAAAAACAGACTAGGGTTAGAACTTACACAGATTTAGAATATAATATACAGCGTATGAACATGTGCAGGCAACATAAGGTAGTTCGGATAAAGGTCAGTACGGCGCTTTACCGGAGATGTCATGCCCGTGCGCATTGGTTCAGCGGATTTCTTCATGAAAGTTTGTAAGACACGGGAAGTTGCGTCTTCCTGACGTGGTGTGAAATCTTTCTTATAAACTTTTATTCTCAATTTTGTTATGTGGATTATTTTATTGATTGTCCTGGCAGGTATTCTGGCAGGATATAGCCTTCGTATGTGTGCTTTTTTGAAAAAAGTGAATCTGACTATCTCGTGTACCATTTGTCTGATGCTGTTCGTGTTAGGACTTTCCGTGGGTTACAATCCGTTGATTGTGGGAAACTTAGGGTCTTTCGGCGGACAGGCGCTGTTACTCAGTGTGGCCGGCATTACGGGTAGTGTGTTGCTGGCACGCGTGGTATATCTGTTGTTCTTTAAGGAAGGAGGTGAAAAATGAAAGGAAGTTTGCTGGTATTGTCCATGTTCTTTGTAGGCTGTGTGTTAGGCTACGTGTGGAACTTTTCCGGATGGGAGTTGGGAGATATGCACCACTTGTCCATGTATATTCTGTATGCCCTGATGTTTCAGGTAGGCGTCAGCATTGGCGGTGGAGAGGATTTCAAGGAACTGCTTCGTGGTTTTCGTCCAAAGATGCTGCTGATACCGCTGGCCACCATCGGAGGAACCCTGCTGTTTTCGGCATTGGTCAGTGTGCTGCTGACTCGCTGGAGTGTGTTCGACTGTCTGGCCGTGGGCAGCGGACTGGGATATTATTCGCTTTCGTCTATTTTGATTATGGAACTCAAAACCCCCGACCTTGGTGCACAGTTAGCTACGGAACTGGCCACGATTGCACTTCTGACGAATGTCATCCGCGAGCTGGTGGCACTGGTGGGAGCTCCTTTCATCTGCAAATACTTCGGGAAGCTGGCTCCTATTTCGGTGGCCGGAGTAACCTCGGTCGATGTAGCCCTTCCCTCCATTATCCGTGTGTCTGGAAAGGAAATGGTGCCCCTTGCCATCTTCCACGGGCTGCTGGTCGACATGTCCGTGCCGTTTTTCATTTCTTTGTTTTGCAAGCTGTAGAAGGAATCCCCCGTCTGCAAAGCAAAGAGATGAAAACAGCGGCGGGGAGCCTTAGATGTCCATGCCCATGATGTAATCGTTCATGTAATATCCGTTGCCGATGGGGAAGTCCCCTTCGCGCACCTTCTTCATGCCCATGTGCTCATAAAATCCAAGTGCCGGATTCTGTCGGTTCACATTCAGTTCCATGCGGCAAGGTTCCGGATGAAGTTCCTTGATGCCCTTTATAGCCTGCTGGAACAGTTGTCGTCCGAGTTTGTATTTCTGGAAGTAGGGGAGTACGTAAATCTTCTGCAAGTGAAACAAATCCGTATCCTCCTGCTGGATGGACACATAGCCCGCAGGCTCACATTCCTCGTAAGCGATGTAGTAAATGTGATGCTCTTTTTCCATCTGGTTTCTCAGGCTCTCGCTGGAATACATCCAGTCCATCATGTAATCAATCTGTTCCGGAGTCAGAATGTGCTGGTAGGTAGCCGGAAAGGTCTGTGCCGCCAGCGTCCGGATGACTTCAATGTCTGCAAGAGTAGCTTTTCTAATTGTAAACATAGGCGTTTCCTTATTATAATGTGTTTTCTGCAAAAGTAGTTTATCTTTTGTATGTATGGTTTTTATTGAAACATAAACTTGTTAAAAGTTTTGAAATTATAATACCTTGCAATACATAGTATCAATATAAAACCTATATTTGTGTCATACAAGATAAATGAGATGAAATGAATGTAGACAATGTAAAATCGCAGATGCGCAAGGGGATGCTGGAGTATTGCATTCTGTTGCTGTTGCATCGGGAGTCTGCCTATTCTTCCGATATTATCCAGAAGCTGAAAGAGGCCCGGCTGATTGTGGTGGAAGGCACGCTTTATCCGTTGCTGACCCGCCTGAAGAACGACGGACTCCTGTCGTACGAGTGGGTGGAGTCCACGCAAGGACCGCCCCGCAAGTATTATGGACTGACTCCGGAAGGGGAGGAATTTCTGAAAGAACTGGAAAGTGCCTGGGACGGACTTTCCGACACGGTGAATCATTTAAGACAAAACATTTAAAAATCACATGACATGAAAAAGACACTGACTGTAAATTTAGGTGGCACCGTATATCATATTGATGAAGATGCCTATATCCTGTTGGATAATTATTTGAACAACCTCCGCTATCATTTCCGTAAGGATGAAGGAGCGGAAGAGATTGTGCGCGACATAGAATCCCGTATTGCCGAACTGTTTAATGAGGCATTGCGTGGCGGATTACAGGTGATTACTATTAAAGAGGTGGAAGAGGTAATTGCCCGTATGGGAAAGCCGGAGGAACTGAATGGCGAAGAAGACGGTAACCCGTCTGCATCGAACAGCAAGACTTTCGATAGTGAATCGACGGAAACCCGCCGCCGCTTGTTCCGTAATCCGGACGACCGTATTCTGGGTGGAGTGGTATCGGGCATTGCAGCTTATTTCGGCTGGGATGTGACCTGGACCCGCATCGTCTTTATTCTGGCAGGATTTTTTATTCATGGTTTGATTCTGGCTTATCTGTTGGCATGGATTATCATTCCGCTGGCACATACGGCTACAGAAAAGTTGCAGATGCGTGGAGAACCCATCAATGTGGAAAACATCGGCCGGACGGTGACCGATGGTTTTGAAAAGGTGAACGAATATGTGCATTCAGAACAGCCCCGCTCTGCCTTGCATAAGTTTGGCAATGGGCTGGTAGCCGTGGTCGGTTTCCTGCTGAAGCTTTGCCTGGTACTGTTGCTGATATGCTGTGCTCCTTTCCTGCTGGTAGGACTCATCGTCTTGTTTGCCCTGCTGATGGCCGCCACGGGAGTTATCGTCAGTTTGCCTGCCTTCTTCTATAATATATTGCCTTGGGTAGACTGGGGTGGTGTGTGCACCATGCCGGGAATGATTGTCGGGCTCACCGTATGCGGTCTGCTGATTGTCGGCATTCCGGTAGCCGGATTGATTCAGGCCGTCATGCAGTCGTTCGGTAGCTGGAAGCCTATGGGCACTTCTACGAAAGTAGTGCTGGTATTGTTGTGGATGATTGCTCTGGCCATAGGAATTGTGTTGTTCTTCCAGATTCCTTTCCTGACAGAACCACTTTTGTCAGCTCCTTTCTGGGGTGAGTTCCTCTGATTTTGTCAGTCTCACCCGAATGTGTGAGACAAGAATGTCACATAAAACAGCCAAAATGGCAGTCCGTGTCAGAAAAAAATGCTGGCACGGGCTTTTTTTTGTTCTGGCATGGCATTTGTCTTTTAAAGGGCGTAACGTTTCGGCGTTACAGAATAAACCAAATTAGAAAATAATAAAAATAGATACAATTATGGGAAAGATTATTGGTATTGACTTAGGAACAACAAACTCATGTGTTGCAGTATTTGAAGGTAACGAACCGGTGGTAATTGCCAACAGCGAAGGTAAACGTACCACTCCTTCAGTAGTAGGTTTCGTAGACGGCGGCGAACGTAAGGTAGGTGACCCTGCTAAACGTCAGGCTATCACAAACCCGAAACGTACTGTATATTCTATCAAACGTTTCATGGGTGAAACTTACGATCAGGTTCAGAAAGAAATTTCTCGTGTACCTTATTCAGTAGTAAAGGGTGACAACAACACTCCGCGTGTAGACATCGACGGACGTCTGTACACTCCGCAGGAAATCTCTGCAATGATTCTGCAGAAGATGAAGAAAACTGCTGAAGATTATCTGGGACAGGAAGTAACAGAAGCTGTCATCACCGTTCCGGCATACTTCTCTGACTCTCAGCGTCAGGCTACGAAGGAAGCTGGTCAGATTGCGGGTCTGGATGTAAAACGTATCGTGAACGAACCGACTGCAGCTGCATTGGCTTACGGTGTAGACAAGGCTAACAAAGATATGAAGGTAGCCGTATTCGACCTTGGTGGTGGTACATTCGATATCTCTATCCTGGAATTCGGTGGCGGTGTATTCGAAGTATTGTCAACTAACGGTGATACTCACCTGGGTGGTGATGACTTCGACCAGGTTATCATCGACTGGTTGGTTCAGGAATTCAAGAACGATGAAGGTGCTGACCTGACTACTGACCCGATGGCTATGCAACGTTTGAAGGAAGCTGCTGAAAAGGCAAAAATTGAATTGTCTTCTTCTACTTCTACTGAAATCAACTTGCCTTACATCATGCCGGTAGCTGGTGTGCCTAAACACTTGGTTAAAACTTTGACCCGTGCTAAATTCGAACAGCTTGCTCACAACTTGATTCAGGCTTGTCTTGAACCTTGTAAGAAAGCAATGAGCGATGCAGGTTTGAACAACTCTGATATCGACGAAGTAATCCTGGTAGGTGGTTCTTCACGTATCCCGGCTGTACAGAAACTGGTAGAAGACTTCTTCGGTAAAGTTCCTTCTAAGGGTGTAAATCCGGACGAAGTAGTAGCTGTAGGTGCTTGTATCCAGGGTGCCGTATTGAACAAGGAAGCTGGTGTAGGTAATATCGTATTGCTGGATGTCACTCCGTTGACACTGGGTATTGAAACAATGGGTGGTGTAATGACCAAGTTGATTGATGCCAACACAACCATTCCGTGCAAGAAGAGCGAAGTGTTCTCTACTGCAGCTGATAACCAGACAGAAGTTACCATCCACGTATTGCAGGGTGAACGTCCGATGGCTGCTCAGAACAAGTCAATCGGTCAGTTTAACCTGACAGGTATCGCTCCGGCTCGTCGTGGTGTACCTCAGATTGAAGTAACTTTCGATATCGATGCCAACGGTATCTTGAAGGTTTCTGCGAAGGATAAGGCTACAGGTAAGGAACAGGCTATCCGTATCGAAGCTTCATCTGGTTTGAGCAAAGAAGAAATCGACCGTATGAAAGCTGAAGCTGAAGCTAATGCAGAAGCTGATAAGAAAGAAAAGGAACGCATCGACAAGTTGAACCAGGCAGACAGCTTGATCTTCTCTACAGAAAATCAGTTGAAAGACCTTGGCGATAAGATTCCGGCTGACAAGAAAGCTCCTATCGAAGCTGCTCTTCAGAAACTGAAAGACGCTCACAAGGCTCAGGATTTGGCTGGTATTGATGCTGCAAGCGCAGAACTTCAGGCTGCATTCCAGGCTGCAAGTGCTGAAATGTACGCTCAGACAGGTGGCGCTCAGGCTGGTCCTAACGCAGGTCAGGCAAATAACAATGCAGGTCAGGGTTCAAGCAAGAACAATGACAATGTACAGGATGCTGACTTTGAGGAAGTAAAATAATCTGTAACAAATAGATAGAAGAGATTCCGTATAATCCGAAAGGGTTATACGGAATTTTTTTTTTAGCATGTATTGGCTGAAATGGCAAATAAAAAAGTATGGTTTTCATGTTTTGTGAGGGACTTTTGTATATTTGTGCAGATTAGTTTGAAGGAACCGCGAACAAGAATGTTTCCAGCTGTACAATCTGGAGATTTAGCCTAATTATATTATACCATGAAAAGAAGGTTTATATTTATATCTGTTTTGTTGCTTTGTTTTAGTGTTATCTGCTCCGGTACATGCATAGATGAAATTAAAACGTTCTATGCGAGCTATATGACGAATATTTTAAATGTGGATTCAACCAATGAAGCACTATGCAGGAAGTATTTAACTGAAGAATTGGCTGCTAAACTCCAAAGAATGCGTAATGCCACGGGAGGAGATCCGATTATACGGGCGCAGGATATGAATTCAGATGCAATTAAGACATTAAATGTAAGAGAAATTGCAGACGATTGGTATATGGTAAGCTATCTTTGGAATGAAAAAGATAGAGCTAGTCTGGTGGAGATTCCATTAAAAGTGGGGTATGTGAATGAAAAATGTAAGATAGTATATATTACCCCTATTGAAAATGGTACTCAATATGGAAATGAGTGGTTGACCGGTTTTGAAAATACAGCTTCATATAAAATAGATAGTTCGTCGGGAGAATCATTGGTCGAAAGTTTTTATAAACTTTACGTGGCTACCTATTGCAGCATGTGCAGCGATTTGAATTCCAAGTTACAGTCTTTACGCTTGTCTCATCTGTCTCACACAGCTTTAGAACAATTCAAGAAGGTAGAATTAGAAAATTTACAGGATGGCTTCGGGGGCTATGACCTTTTGATTACGAATTTTGATTTCGACAGTATGTGGTTTCACAGTTTGAAGGTTGTTCCGTTGGAGACTGATAATTACCAGGTTACTTATCAGGCCGGAAAGTATATACATCAAATAAATATCCAGACGGCATACCGGGACGGTAGATATTGGATTAATGCCATCAACGGAGTTCGATAAGCATTCATACCGTTATTTCTTCTTGCTCAGTTCTGCTCGTATACGGCTGAGCGACTGAGGTGTAATAAACAAATAAGAAGCGATGTGCTTCAGCGGTACGTGCTGCAATAATTCCGGATTTTGCTCCAGGAGTGTCAGGTAACGCTGTTTGGCTTGTGCAGCACCTCCGTTTATCATCCAGTTTTCCATGTCCAGAAACTGGCGTTCAAAGATGATTCTTCCGATGTTGGCGAACAAGACGGAAGAAGAGAAAAAAGTCTCCAGCTTGCTTTTAGAAATACGATAGACACGGCTGTCGCTCATAGCTTCGATGGAAACCAGAGAAGGAAGTCCGGCCACATATCCCCAGGAGGAAAAGATACTGTCACCTTGAAAGGCAAACCAGAGCGAAATGTCCACTCCGTCGCGCAGGTAATGTCCTCTCCAGATACCGTCGGCTACCAGATAGAAGGAAGAGTTACGCTCTCCCTCCCGTACGATATGTTCTCCTTTCCGGTAGGTTAGCAGTTCCATCTGTTCCAGCAGCTTTTCGGCTTCTGGCTGTGCCAGTCCGTATTTTTCACGAAGTATCTCAATAAAAGCTTTCATACCTTTTTGCGTTATGCAGGCACAAAGGTAATAAATCTTTAGCTTCGTTTTCTGCGACAATAGATGGTAATGACAAAAAGAAAGGTCAGCAGTTCGGAAACGGGGACAGCCAGCCAAATTCCCGGTACTCCCCACAGGATGGGCATCAGCCAGAAACAGAACAGGATGAGGATAAAACCACGCAGCAGGGTGATGGCCATGGCCGGACGGTCGCGTTCTACACTCTGGAAATAGCCGATGGATACAATGTTGATGCCGAAGCACACGAAGCCGGAAGCAAACAAGGGAAGTCCTTTAACGGCCAGGTCGTGTGCCGGATAGGAACTGTCAATAAACCACGAGGTGATTTGAGCGGAGAACAGGGTTGTAACGGCAAACACCACTACACCGCAGGAGATGGCGGTCAGCAGGGCCAGGCGAAAGGCAGCACGTACGCGCTCCGGATTTCCGGCTCCAAAGTTGTAGCTGAGAATGGGCTGTGCCGACTGGGCAATGGCATTGTATACCATGAAAATGATGGGGAAGAAGTAGCAAGCGATGCTGTAGGCAGCCACTCCGTCTTCACCCAGGTAGTGAATGAATACGTAGTTGCCGGTAAACATCATGGTGGCAATGGCTGCTTCACAGAGGAAACTGGACAATCCTAATTTGCACATATAGCCCGTGTTGCGGAGAGTGAGGCGCAGACTCTTGGAAGATAATTTCACTTTGCACAAGTGCAGTACCCGGTGCGGCTGCATCAGGTAAATCAGAATCATCAGGGCACCTACGATGTATCCCAGGCTGGTAGCTAAGGCCGCACCGAACATTCCCCATTTAAGTACGAAAATAAATAGATAGTCCAGTCCGATATTCAGCAGGGCCGGTATGATGTTGCACACCATGGCATAATTGGGCGAGCCGTCCAGTCGTACGAAGAACATGCCGGAACTCAGCAGGGCACTGAAGACTAGGAAGGGGACAAACCAGTGCATGTATTCTACGGCGAGGGGAAGCAGACGGGGAGAGCTTCCCAGCAGCAAGGCAATTTTCTCCACGTTACAGAGGATGACTGCGGCGTAGGCGATGAGCAATAAGGAGGAAACCACCACTGCCTGCGTGATATTGATGCGGGCGACCTTTACCTTTCCTTGCGACAGATGAATGGAGGCCACGACCGATGCACCGATACCGAACATCAGCGCTACTCCCGTATTGATGAGGAAAAGCGGAGCCGTAATGTTGACGGCAGCCAGGGCGTCACTGCCGATACCTTTTCCCACAAAAATGCCGTCGGTAATGATGAAGATGGCCGAGAAAATCATTCCCAGCACCGTAGGGATAAGTAATTTCCGGAATAATTTCGGAATGTCCATACTTCCGAAGTCAATACTGTCTTTCATGTCTTTTCTCTGTTTTTGAATTTGGCTGCGAAGGTAAGCCAATTCTTACACTAAAAAATTCACAAATGGTAATAAATCATTTTTTAGCTTCTTCCTGCAAATGCACCGAAAAAGGTTTGGGTGGCTGGTTTCTACGGTTCAGTCACTTCAGGCGCGGCTTGGGAATAATTCCTATGAAAGGGGATGATGGGGCCTGCTATCTTTGTGACGTAGAATGATAATATTGTAGAAGAATGAAAACAGAGATTTTATTTCTTGCAGGGATGTGCTTGTGCGCATGCAGCCGTACGTCACAGGAACAGGCTTCTTTTCCCAGCGTGAAGGTGGTTCATGCCGAAGTCATGGAGGCTCCCTCTTCACGGTGCTATACGTTTATTTCGCAGCCTTACCGCTTGTCGGAACTATCCTTTCGGGTGGGAGGACCTGTACATGCATTTGATGTGCAGCAGGGACAGTTTTTCCGGAAGGGACAACTGATTGCGGCCATTGATGAACGTGATTTTGTCATCAAGAAGCAGCGCACGGAGGCATTGTATCGTCAGGCGGAGGTCGATTATGCCCGTATATCCAGCTTGTATGCCAAAGATAACATTTCCGGCATGAATTATGAGCAGGCAAAGGCAAACTACGAACGCACCAAGGCGGATTATGAAGCGGCAGTCAACGCGTGGGAAGACAGCCGTCTGTATGCGCCTTTCGACGGTTATGTGCAGCAGGTGCATATCGAGCGCTACCAGGATGTGAAACCGTCGGTTCCGGTGGTGACGTTTATCGACCTTTCACGCATCAAGGTAGAAGCTTACGTGCCCGAGGATATGGCGTTGCAGATACGGCAGAAAGATTCTGTGGCGTGTGTGGTCCGCTTCAATGCACTTCCTGACAGGGAATTTGTGCCTTCTGAATATTTCCTGACGCAGACTGCTACGGAGAACAACATTTCTTATTTGCTGACTGCCATCTTGGATAACAAGGACGGACGTTTGCTGGGAGGTATGTCGGGTACACTTGCTGTGTCGTATGCAGTCGATGGAGAGAAGAATCACCTGACACTCCCTCAGAAAGTGGTTTGCCATGACCCGGAACACGGGGCATTTGTGTGGTGCGTAGACGGACAGAGCCGGGTGAAACGAGTTGCGGTGACGCTGGGCAAGCTGAAAAAGGAGGACCGGGTAGAGATTCTGTCGGGCATTTCACCGGCCGACCGGGTGATAACTACACGTTTGCCGTTTTTGTCGGAACAGGAGCAAGTGACCATCGAAGAATAAAGGAGGAAGACGGATGAAAGGATTAGCGAAATTCTTTTTGCAGAACAGGGCCTTGAGCTGGTTGTTGCTGGTTCTGATATTGGGAGGAGGTATTTTCTCTTACTACAATATGGGGAAACTGGAGGATGCGCCGTTTACGATTAAGCAGGCAGTGGTCACTACCTCTTATCCGGGGGCTTCTCCTATGGAGGTGCAACAACAGGTGACGGATGTGCTGGAGGAAGCCATTCAGTCATTGGGTGAGCTGTATTATCTGAAAACGGATAACCGGGCCGGTCTGTCTAAAATCACGGTATATGTAAAAAAGGAAATCCGTGCCGACGAGATGCAGCAGCTTTGGGATAAGTTGCGGCGGAAAGTGGGAGATGTGCAGTCCAAGTTGCCCGCTGGAGCCGGACCGTCGGTGGTGAACGATGATTTCGGCGATGTGCTGGGCGTATTCTACGGACTGAGCAGCGAAACGCATACCTATCGTGAGCTGGAGGATCAGGCCAAGCGAATCAAGAACGAGTTGCTGAACGTGAAGGATGTGGCCAAAGTGGAGTTATTTGGCGTGCAGAGTCGCACGATTGATATAACGGTTAATCCGGCATTGCTTTCCAGCACCGGTGTAACCATGGCCGATATTGCTTCTGCCTTTGAGCGTCAAAATAAGGTGGTGGATGCCGGAGGACTGGAGACGTCTTCTCATCGTTTGCGGGTGGAAGCTTCCGGCAGTTTCTCCAGTCTGGAAGAACTGGAAAATCTGACAGTTGTTTCCCGGCAGGGAGAATATTTCCGGCTCGGAGAGATTGCGGAGATTAGCGAGAGCTATGTACGTCCGGCCAGAAACCTGATGAAGGTCGGGAATGTGCCTGCGGTGGGTATAGCCATTTCTACGGTGTCCGATGGAAATGTGGTAGAGATGGCGGAACTGGTGGCAAACCGTGTGGCAGACTTGCGTGAGGAAATGCCGGACGGATATAATCTGGATATTATCTATGACCAGGGACACGAATCGGCTGTGGCCAACGAGGGATTTGTGTGGAATCTGATTCTTTCGGTCCTGACCGTGGTGGCCGTACTGCTGTTCTTTATTGGCTTCAAGAATGGAATCCTGATTGGCAGCGGACTGATATTCTCCATTTTCGGTACGTTGATTTACATGCAGTTTTCCGGCATAGCCTTGCAGCGTATGTCGCTGGCAGCCATTATCATTGCCATGGGTATGCTGGTGGACAATGCCATTGTGGTGTACGATGCCGCACTGGTGAACATGCAGCGGGGCATGCGAAAGAGAAAAGCCATACTGGATGCCGTGTCGGGCACTTCCATGCCGCTGTTGGGAGCGACTCTGATTGCGGTACTGACTTTTCTTCCGGTCTATCTGTCACCGCATATCACTGGTGAAATCCTGTCTTCACTGTTCATCGTTATTGCGGTATCCCTTTTGTTGAGCTGGATACTGGCCATTACGCAGAATGTATTCTTTGTGCAGGAGTTTGTGCGCCGTCCTCGCCCGGATGAGTTGAAGGGCGAGCTGTTCAGTGGCCGTGCATACGACCTGTTCCGGCAGGCATTGAGATGGACCATACAGAGACGCTATGTGGTTTTAGGAGCGATGGTGCTGTTGCTGGTCATTGCCGGATGGGGATTCCGCTTTATTCCGCAGCAGTTTATGCCCTTGCTCAACAAGCAGTATTTTTCGGTCGACGTTTGGTTGCCCGAGGGTACACGTATAGAAGAAAGTGACCGTCAGATGACGGAGATGACAGCCTATCTGAATTCGTTGGAAGGAGTGAAAAAGGTGTCGTCGTTTGTCGGGCAGACGCCGCCCCGTTATTACCTGGCCAATGCGGCTTATGGTCCGCAGCCTAATTATGCGCAATGCCTGGTAGAAGCTGAAACGCCGGAGAAGTCACGTGAGCTTCAGGCTATTCTGTACGACCGTCTGCCGGCCATATTTCCGGACGCGCTGGTCCGTGTGAACAGTTTCGAGATAAACTCCATTCCGCAGGCCTTGATTGAGGCACGCTTCTGCGGAGATGATCCGGAGGTGCTTGATTCTTTGACCAACCTGGCGCTGGAAATCATGCGGAAGAATCCCAAGGTGCTGAATGCCCGCAATGAGTGGGGAAACATGGCACTGATGATTAAGGCCGATTACGATCCCGTGAAAGCCGGAAGGCTGAATGTGGGACGGCATGACATGATGAATGCCGTGAAAGCCGTCAATGACGGTACGGCTGTAGGGGTATATCGTGACCGCGACAAGAAAGTGCCGGTGTTGCTGCATACGGATGTCAAAGGTTCCTGGGACATGGAAAGCGTGGAGGATTTGCCGATATGGAACGGGCGTAATTCTGCTCCGCTGGGGCAGGTGGCCAACGGTATCGGACTGGCATGGGAATATCCCCTTGTGCGCACGTACGACCGGAAACTTTCCATGGCTGCCCAGTGCGACGTGAAGCGGGGACATACCATGAAAGAAGTTCACTCTGAAATCCGGGAAGAGATTGAGCGCATTCGTCTTCCGGAAGGATATACCTTCTTCTGGGACTCACAGTACAAGGACCAGAAAGAAGCCATGGCTGCACTGACTAAGTATTTCCCGCTGGCACTTATCATGCTGCTGGTCATTCTGGTCATGCTGTTTGGCAACTTTCGTCAGCCCTTGATTATTTTCCTCATTCTACCCTTGTCTTTGATAGGGATGGTCTTTGGGCTGTGGGTCACCGGATTTCAGTTTGGCTTTTTCTGTATTGCAGGTTGGCTGGGATTGCTGGGAATGATTATCAAGAATGTGATTGTGTTGCTCGACGAGGTAAATATCCAGCAGAAAGCTGGTGTGGAGCCTTATACGGCTGTGATAGAGGCTACGGTTTCCAGAGCCCGTCCGGTATTGATGGCGGCCCTGACCACGGTGTTCGGAAGCATCCCGTTGTTGTTTGATATTGTGTTTGGCGGGATGGCGGCTACCATTGTGTTCGGACTTTCCTTTGCCACCCTTCTGACACTGTTTGTCACTCCGGCCCTGTACACGATTTTCTATAAAATATCCAAACGGGGTGAATAAAAAGAAGAAATGTGTGGCCCGATAAAAAATGTTTCTCTAATTTTATAACTATATTGAGATGAATAGAAGAATGATGATGTGCTGCATGCTGGGACTGGCACTGGGAGTCCATGCCCAGGAGAGTGTATTCTTGCAGCAGTATCGTGAAAAGGTGAAGGCCTATAATCAGGATATAAAGTCGGCAGGATATGCTGTTTCCATCCGCCAGGAGGCTGAAAAATCGGCTAAGGCTGATTTCCTTCCTTCGCTGAGCGGAAATGCCAATGCCAGTTACACGGGTAACCCGCTGGAACTCTACAGGGAACTTCCGTCCATAGAAACTCCGCTGTATTTTCAGGGGCGTGACACCAAGTACGGGGCTTCCGTGACCTTGTTGCAGCCTGTCTATTCGGGAGGGGCACTGAAAGCCGGACTGGAGAAATCCCGAAAGGAAAAGGAGAGTGCTTTGTACGAAGAAAAGCGGGTGACGAACGACGTGCTGTATCAGGCAGACCAGTATTACTGGAATAAGGTGGCCTGTGAGGAAATGGTGGAGGTGGCTGCCGGCTTCAAGGAATCGGTGGCAGCCCTGGTGGAAGTGGTCAGGCATCGTGTGGAGGAGGAGTATACCGACCGCAACGACTTGCTGATGGCGGAAGTCAAGCTGAATGATGCCGAGTTCCGGCTGGAGCAGGCCCGCAATGAAGCGGAGGTGGCCCGGCTTTCGATGAACTCTTTCTCGGGAGAGGCTTCTGACAAGGTGATACTGACCGATTCGCTTGTGGTTCCGCTGACTGAAGTCCAGGTGTATGAACAAACGTTGGAAACGGCCATGGCGCATCGTCCGGAATTACGTATTGCTGCCAATCAGGTAGCTATCCAGCAGTCGGCTGCCCGGATTGCCAACTCACGGTATCTTCCCAAACTGTCTGTCGGGGTAGACGGAAGTTATTCTTCGCCCGGATATGACTTCAACTCAGATTTGGACCCTAATTACATGGTGTATGCCAAACTGAGTGTACCGATTTTTGAATGGGGGAAGCGGAAGAATACACGGCGCATCGGCAAGCTCGATGTGAACAGGGCGCTGGAGAACCAGAGTAAGGTGGCCGACGGCGTTCGTCTGGAGGTGGAGACTGCCTACTATACTTATACGCAGGCCGTACGTCAGGTGTGCCTGACGGAAAGCTCGCTGGCCAAGGCGGCAACGAGTGAGCAGCTGGCCATGGACAAGTACAAGGAGGGTACCATTTCTATTGTCGAGGTGCTCAATGCGCAGATGTATCATCAGGAGGCGGAGTTGAACCATATTCGTTCAAAGCTCCGTGCGCAACTGGCAAAGAGCACTCTGGAACGGGCTGCCGGCCGTTTGGGCGAGTACTGATGTGAAGGGATTGTAATAATAAAGTAAACATAAAGCATGAAACAAGGAATGAATTCCGTGAACCGATATTTGTGGGACGTACTGCTGTATGCCTGCATGGGATGTTTTTCGTACTTCTTTTTGGTGCACTATGCCGATATTCCCGTGCGGTTACAGGACAGGCTGATGACCTTTCATACGTTTCTGGCTGTCATTGTGTCGTTTTGCGGAGTGGGACTGAGCATGCGCTACATTAATGAGCGGTTGCTGACGTATTACCCTTATTTTCTGCGGAACAAACGCATGCTGTCGGCCGGACTGATTGCGGCAGCCGTTATCCTGCTTTTGTCCAATTATCTGCTGTTGGTGTCGGTCAAAGCATTGGCCGGCGTGGCTTCTCCCTTTCATCTTCAGCGCAGCGGACTGACGGTAATTCTGCTGGTCTGGCTGGTGGAGCTGGTGATTGTGGGGCAGTTTATCCTGAACCGTTTCTATGTGGATGTGGTACGCCTTTACAAGCGTGCCGAAGAGCTGGAGGAAAGCACGGCGGAGGCCCGCTACCGCACCTTGCAGAACCAGTTGAACCCGCATTTCCTGTTTAACAGTCTGAATACCCTTGTTTCTGAAATTGAATATAACCCTGTGAATGCCATTGAATTTACCCGTAACCTGGCCGATACGTACCGGTATATCCTGTATTGTCAGGATAAGCATACGGTGGAGCTGAACGAAGAACTTCAGTTCCTGGATACTTACGTGCTGTTGCAGAAGGTACGCTTGGGAGATTGTTTGCAGGTGGACAACCGGATTGCCGATAAGTTTGGCGAGACACCGGTGCCGCCTTTGTCGCTTCAGCTGCTGGTGGAGAATGTCATCAAGCACAATGTCATCAGTATGAAAAAGCCCATGACGGTGAAGATGTGGACGGAACCGCAGGGAGACGATGTATGGATTTGTGTGGCCAATGCCGTACGTCCGAAGCAGGGAGGAGTGACTTCCGGAAAGGGACTGGAGAACCTGTCCCAGCGGTATCGCCTGCTTTGTGGAAAAGAAATCGTGATTGAACAGAATGAAAAAGAATTTATCGTAAAATTACCTTTGCTATATGACCAAGATTAAGGCAGTGATTATTGAAGATGAACTTCCGGCGGCGCGTCTGCTCGACAAGCAGCTCAGGGAACTGCGTCCGGAATGGGAGGTAACGGTTCTTCCGGGAACGATTGAGGATTCGGTGAAATGGTTTGCTGAACATCCTCATCCGGACATTCTGTTCCTGGACATCCAGCTGACCGACGGTAATTCGTTTATTTTTATTGAGCAGGCACGGCCGCAGAGCATGATTGTGTTTACCACGGCCTACGATGAATATGCGGTACGGGCTTTTACGGTGAACAGCATCGACTATCTTCTGAAGCCTGTGCATAAAGAACGGCTGGAGAGTGCCATTCAGAAGTTTGAACGTTTTTCGGGCATGGGGAAGGGTGAACTGAACAAGCTGCTGGGCATTGAACAGTTGCTGCATTCTTTTGCCGAAAGGCAGGAAAAACAGTATCGCACCCGTTTCCTGATATCGGGAGCCAAACGTTTCTATACGATTCAGGTGGGAGACATTGCTTACTTCTATTCGCTGGATAAGGTGACTTTTGCTGTGACGAAGGACGGGAAGGCACACGTGGTCGACCTGCCGCTGAGCAAGCTGGAAGAGCAGCTGGACGGGCGCGCCTTTTTCCGGGTGAACCGCCAGTTTATCCTCTCGGCCGATTCCATACGCAATATTCAGCACTACTTCAACGGAAAGGCTGTGGTGAGTGTATGGCCGGCGTATGAGGGTACGATACAAATCAGCCGCGAACGGATGACTCTTCTGAAGATGTGGCTGAACAGTTGATTTTGTGCGCTTTGTTATATATTCTTTGGGGTTGAAAAAAACGTCTTTGCGTTCGTGAGAAAATGCTTTGACGTTTGATTCAGAACGGCCTTGCGTTTGAAATAAAACGTAAGGCCGTTTCAGATTGAATGTACTTGTGTTTGGTTTGAAACGTAAGTGCGTTTTTTTAGTACTTGATTTAAGGCAAAAATACTACTCGAATTACCTTATTTAACGGGATGATTTTCTTTCGTTTCGTGACTTTCGTGTACTTTTGCACGCTTATTAAGATTTTAAGGATAACGAGAGGAAATTATGGCACAGTCGAGAGAGATGACATCAGGGCCGAGTCTGCCGCTGATTCTGAATTTTACTTTTCCATTGTTGCTGGGCAACCTGCTCCAGCAGACGTATTCGCTGGTGGATGCGGCTATTGTCGGAAAGTTCTTGGGTATCAATGCGCTGGCTTCTGTAGGTGCCAGTACGTCGGTCGTCTTTTTGATTTTAGGGTTCTGCAACGGGTGTTGTGGAGGTTTCGGTATTCCGGTGGCACAGAAGTTCGGAGCTCGTGACTATGTGACGATGCGGCGCTATGTATCGGTCAGCCTGAAGCTGGCGGCAGTGATGTCGGTCGCGGTGGCCATTGTCACCAGTCTGCTTTGCGGATTTATCCTGCGTTCCATGCGCACGCCGGAGAATATCTTTGAAGGGGCTTACCTCTATCTGCTGATTACTTTTATCGGTGTGCCGTGTACGTTCTTCTATAATTTGTTGTCCAGCATCATCCGTGCGCTGGGCGACAGCAAGACCCCGTTCTGGTTCCTGCTTTTCTCTACCATACTGAACATTGTGCTCGATTTGTTCTGCATCCTTACGCTGGGGTGGGGAGTGGCCGGAGCAGCCATTGCTACGGTTTTCTCCCAGGGCTTATCGGCCTTGCTGTGCTACATTTATATGTACCGCAAGTTTGACATCCTGAAAACCGAGCCTGCCGACCGTCGTTTCCGTGGCGACCTGGCCCGTCAGTTGCTGTACATCGGGGTACCGATGGGATTGCAGTTTTCCATTACGGCCATCGGCAGCATCATGTTGCAAAGTGCGAACAATGCGTTAGGTACGGCCTGTGTGGCAGCTTTCACGGCGGCCATGCGTATCAAGATGTTTGTGATGTGTCCGTTGGATAGCTTGGGAATGGCCATGGCGACGTACTCCGGACAGAATTACGGGGCCGGAAAGCCGGACCGCATCTGGATGGGTATCAAGTCGGCCACGCTGATGATGACCGTCTATGTCATAGCGATTGGCGTCCTGATGTGGGGACTGGCCGAGAAGTTTGCCCTGCTGTTCATCTCACCGGATGAGACCGAGATTATCGACGATACAGCTTTGTTCCTGCACATCAACACTTCTTTCTTCTTCTTGCTGGGTATGCTCAGTATCTTGCGCTATACCATTCAGGGAGCGGGCTACACACGGTTGGCTATGTTCTCCGGTGTGTCGGAAATGGTGGCCCGTGTGCTGGTCAGTCTGATTGCGGTTCCGTTGTGGGGATTCTGGGGCGTATGCTTCGGCGACCCGACAGCCTGGCTGTTTGCCAACCTCTTCCTGGTTCCGGCATTTATCTATGTGTACCGCCGTTTGCAACGGATTGTGGTGAAAGAAGGACGGGTGGTGGCTAATTCCTGACAGGCAGCCGCTTCCAGAGGAAAGGGGGTATCAGTCGCCAGAGAACCACCAGTATGCGATAGCGCCAGTCAATCACAACAATGCGTTTCTTTTTCTCCAGGGCACGCACAATGTGGCGAGCCACTTTCTCCGTATGCATCAGCATGGGATAGTGTTTGCCGTCGTTCAGGAGTCCGGTGGCCACGAATCCCGGACGGATGTCTGTAAACCGGATGGAAAGGTTCTGGATGTGAGCCAGTTGCTCCAACGCATCGATGTATGTGTTCTGGAAACGTTTGGTGGCAGAATAGGCCGGAGCAGCTCCCAGTCCTTTGGTTCCCGCGATGGAGCTGATGACCGCCAGGTGTCCTCCTTTCTGTTGGGCAAAGTATCGGAAGGCGGCTGTTACCATGCGTACAAATCCGGTGCCGTTGGTCTCCAGTGTGCGGAGCTCGATTTCCGGTGCCAGCTGGTAGTTCTGGTGGCCGATGCCCGAGCAGTGCAGGTAGAGGTCCATGCCTCCCATTTTTTCAATCAGTTCCTGCAGGCGGTCGGTCGCATCCTCCTGACAGATGTCGATGGCCCGGATGTGGATACGCTCCGGAGCCAGTTGCTGCAGTTCTTTCAGGTTCTCTTCACGCCGGCCTGCCAGTCCGAGTATCCATCCTTTCTGGAGCAGTTGCAAGGCCGTTTCTTTTCCGATGCCGGAAGTAGCCCCTACGATGAGGGCACGCTGTATAGGTTTCTTATTCATCAGTTGGTACGTATTTCATAAAGGAATTCCTGTGAAAGAGGAACCCCTTCGGTGGGTTCACAATGGATTTTTCCGAAAAGAGGCATCTGCGGCTGGAGCGGTTTCAGCTCTGCCGACAGGTGGTTGCAGAATGCCGTGTAGGAATGGTTGTGCATACAAGGCCCCGCATCGTCACGGTACACCAGAACGTAATGGTTCAGGGGGCGGGCATGCACCAATTGGTTGATTTGCAAAGCCAGGTCACGTACCTCTCGCGGAGCGATGCGGTCGAACAGACTGGAGAGGTTGAAAATCACCAGTTCGGTCAGTACTGCATGGGCTTGCCAGAAGGCAGCAGGCACGGCACTCAGGCGGGGATACCAGCTTGCCTGAATGTGCTTGTAGGCTGGTGAACGGAAAAAGGCTTCGGCTGTTTCTCCCATTTCCTGCATGGGATAGATGCCCGTGTAGGTCAGGTCCAGATGGGGAAGAGAACGGCATACATCGGCAAAAGCCAGTCCCGAGGCTCCGGCCTCACACGAGAGATCGCAGAATACCACGCGTCCTGATACCTTACGGATGAGGTCGTGCAGCCAGTTGCCGCTTCCGGTAAAGAGAGCCTGGGCAGCAGCATATTGTTTCCGCATGTACAAATGGTTGTAGACCTGGCAGAAGTCAGATGGGGACATCTCTTCGGGCAGGGTGCGGAAGTCGCTCCGGCCGTAGGCAGTGGCTTCGCGGTAGTAAGTTTCGTTTTCTTCCAGCTGTGCCGGTGGGGCTATCAATTCCGAGAATACTTGCTTGAAATGTGCTGGCAGGGAATAGGTACCGTCTGCCACTTCCCAGTTCTTCCGGTACGAAGGCAGGGTGAAGTCTCCCCGGCAGAACGAGAGGGCATCCGTCTCCAGGTATCCGTTGTGCAGGCGGATGTACTCCATCAGCTTGTAGAAGGTGATGTTGGCCCCGAGGATGTGCGGATTGCCTGTCAGCAGCAGTTGCTTGCGGGCGCGGGTCAGTGCCACATTCAGCTTGCGGTCAATCAGGAAATTGCCCTCCTGAAACGTATTGGCCGTAAGGAAGTTGAGCTGGCTGAAATTCTGTATGGTAAACGAATAGATGATAATGTCGCGCTGGCTGCCCTGGTAGCGTTCCACCGTGTCGATGGAGATGTCCTGCAAGGCAGGCAGCTGTAGACGTGCAATCTCTTTTCGTATCATGGCAATCTGGTTGCGGTAGGGCACGATGACACCTACCGTCCGGTTCGGGTCGAAACGGGATTCCGTCAGGCGGTAAATATGGCCTAACAGAGTGGCTACAATCCGGGCTTCATTCGGATTGGTCTTGTCCGAGCAGGTCAGGTGATCCGGAGCTTCTGCGGGAATGAACACCATTCTGCGTTCCAGCAGCAACTGGTCGATGGTGTCCTGCGGAGTCAGTCCGGCTTCATAAGGCGTTTCTTCCAACTGATGAGGAAGAGGCACGCTCTCCAGTTGCTCCCGGTAGTAGAATGTCTGGTTCGGAAACTCGGCAATGGCCGGATGCATGCGTCCTTGCTTGTGAAGGATGCTCCGGCAGGTGTCCGGACTCGATTTGTAAAGGCGTTCGAACAGCGAGTTGCGACAATCTTCCAGCCCGATGTTCCGCAGCAGGAGGTCGGTCACGGCAGCTTCTTCCGCACTTTGCTGGGCAATGGCCGGCAACTGTTTGTAGTCGCCCACCAATATGAACTTGTCGATGGCATTATGCTGCTGATGACGGGCAGACAGGATACCTATCAGGTCGGGTTCCAGAATCTGCGAGGCCTCGTCGATGATGGCCCGCTGGAAATGCTTCAGCGTGAATAGGTTGAGGCGGTTGTTGATGGCGGTCGTGGTACCCACAAAGATACGTGTGCGTGCCATCTTCTGCTGGATGTCGGTCAGCTTGGGACAGTCATCCAGGCTATATTTCAGCAGGTAAGGCACGAAACGCTTGTCGCACGACAGCTCGTTGCCGATACGGATGAACGGGGTACGGTCGGCAATGCCGGAATCCGTGAGCATGGCACAGATTTCATCCACTGCCCGGTTGGTGTACGACAACAGCAGGATGGAGGTATCCGGTTCGCTCAGGGCTTCTTCCACCATGAAACGCAGGGCACACGAGGTTTTTCCGGTACCCGGAGGACCTACTAACAGGAAGTAGTCCCTGGCCTGTTTCTCTTTTAGGATGAGTTCGTTGAAACGCCCGTAATCGCCGTTCAGTTTGACGTCCTCCAGTTGTGCAGGCGGGCGTACACCGAGCAGCAGTTCTTTTCGGTCGGCCTGTGCGGACAGAAAAGCATACAGCCCGCGGAAGCCGTTGTTGGCGGACGTGTCCGAAAAATCGTGTTCCACGGCAAATACCTCTTCTTTACCGCCGATAATATCTTTATTTTGCTGTCCGTTGCGCAGCACTAAGGTCATGCGGTCCGGCTGCAATTCCAGAATGTTTCCCTTCATGAGAATTTGCTTTCTCATATCCGGTTCTTCCTTATACGCATAGAGAATCACCATGTCGCCCGTGCGGAAGTTGGGCAGGAAGTCCTCGTCCTGTGTCGGAATGTGCAGTTCAATAAGGTCGTATCCTTTGCCGGGGCCGCTGCTTTGTTTCTCCTGGATGGTCAGTCCGGTCAGGATATTGCCCGCCTCCAGTTTCTCGTGCAGCGGTATATGCCAGTTGCCGGCAAACCCGTGAGACGCATCGTTGCTTCCTCCTGTCTTGCTGAGAATTTGTTCCTTTGATACGAACGTAAAAAAGCGGTTGAAGTAAGCCCGCTCCAGCGGTGTACAGCGTTTCAGGGTATTAATGGCCGTCTGCAGTTGCGGTTCCTGGTAGTCGTTCCACAGCTTTCCGCCAATCTGCAATTCGTTCAGCAAATCGGTGCTCAGTGAGTCTACAATTTCTCCGATGGCTCCGTCACCCAATTGCATCTCGTTGTGTACAATGTAATTGCGGAGCTTGATGCTCTCCCGGAACAAGTTTTCGGCAAAATGTTCTATCAGCAATCCGTCGGCATATTTGGAATAGAGCAGGAAGGTCTGCATATTAGCGGTTTCCTGTCCGAAATTGTACATCAGTACGCCTTGGTAGAGCATCATCTGAATGAAATGGTCTTCCTTATGACGGCGATGGTATTCGTCGCGCTTTCCGGCCTTCTGTTCGATGAGTACCTGGAAGTCTTTCTGCATCATGTCTACACGTCCCTGCAATCCCAGTTTCTCACAAATGAAGGAGGCTTCGAGCAGAGTATTCTTCTTGTTGAAGTTCCGTATGTTATGAGGCAGCACATCGTGAACAAACGAGCGGATGTTCATCATCTGCGCCTGTGCCTGTGCGTGAAAATCGGCTGGAAGAGAGCAGGTACAGAAGTCGAGGGCCGAAGCGGCAAAGAATTTCTTGATGGTGCGGGGGTAGCTCACCGGCTCCTGAGGCTGTTCGTTGATATAGTCGTCGAGAAACTGGCTGGCCAGGTTACCCATCAGGATGGGGGCCGTATTGGCTCTCGGCTTGATTTTGTTCATGAAATAGTTGAGCGGGTGGTGTCCGTACTCCCGAAAGCAGGCGGCCAGCGAACTGATGTCAATCAGGTAATCGGGGTGAATCACAATAAGGTTGGGAATGTAGTGATTCTCCTCGTCCACGCGCACGTCGAGCAGGTTCAGCGGCAGATTTTCTGAAAGGAGGTCTTTCAGGTAGAGCAGGTCGCCGTCATACCCACCTTTGGCATAGTTGATGATGATGAACGGGTCGGTTTCGCTGTCGGTCGCTGCAAAAATCTGCGTGTCGTTCCAGCTGGTCACCGAAGCCCGTACGTACGGGATGTGCGACAGGCGTGTACCCTGATACGGACGGTTGGAGTGAGGGATTTCCGGAAGAATGGAAGCTGGAATGTCTTCTTCAAAGCCTAAAGACACAAAACGCACCAGTGCCCGCAGGTCGTAAAGGTATTCCTGCATGTCGGCCTGAAAACGGTCGCCCATGGCTGCGTTACAGTTACGACGCATGGTCTGGATGGCATAGCGGTCGGAGGGAGTCATTTTCTTCTCCTTGCAGATGTAATCCAGACGGGAAAACAGGTTGGCGAACGAGAGCGTGACATCAGTGGTCAGTTCATAACAAGCCTGCTCCAGCACTTTGTGGAGCAGGATATATTTAGCTTGTAAATTGTCGGGGGCAGCCGTCGGCTGATGATGAATCCGTTCGATGCGGTTGAACAAATCGAAGGATTGAAGTTCGATACGAGACATGTGCAAAAAAGTGTCGGCGGAATATTAGGGCTGCTTGGTCAGGTGATAAATCCGATACGCCTTGGTGAGTCCGCTGAACTCTCCCTTGTATTGTGCGGTTACCTCTTCTTTGATAAAACAGTTGGTGGTGGCAGCTCCTTCTTCATTTGTAGAAGAAGTGTTGTCAGCAGTCTGGGTAGAAGACGTTTCATCCTCGAACAGCATGAAGGTGTATGTTTTCTTGGTGCTTCCTGCCATTTCTACCTGAATCTGCTGGTAAGGTTCACCGGTATCTTCCGTGTACTTTAATGTACGTTCAAAAAGTCCGATTTGATAACTCCCGGTATAGTTAGGAAAAATTTTCAAGTCGCCGTATAATAGAGAGGCGTCTGAGTAGGTGAATAGCAAGCGTCCGCCTGACTGAACCGGAGCGTCTTCGGCAATTCGTGCAAGCAGTTCCGTTTCTTCTCCTTTGGTAAGATTATCACCTTCCACTTCTGCACTGATGCTTTCTACCCGGTAGTTGTTTTGCGGGTTGTTGACAACAATCGTCAGTGTGTAACTGTTGCCTGAGCGGTCAGCAATGAGGGTAGAGGTTTCTCCGATGCTGACCGGAATGAATGTCAGGGTGTCGCCGTCGTAGCGGTAGTCTACGACTTCCTTTTTCTCATTTTTGATGGTATAATTCCCGTCTCCTCCCCGAATCAAGAATTTTTCGCCTTTACTGAACGGGCTGATTTCCAATTGGTCGTCAGTTATTTGTTGATGGTCGGTAGCACTTACCAGGTAAATGGGGCCGTGGTCATCCTTGCATGCCATAAAGGAGAGGATGAGTACAATCAGAAGTATTCCATGAAAAAAATGTGTTCGTTTCATAAGTCGTATATTTGAATTGTTGCTTCAAATATACGACTTTTTTTGAATTTGTGAAGGGGATGGGGTAAAAACAAAGCCAATCAGTACGGTTCTTTTCATTTAGACTGGCTGTTTGAGTACTTCCCTTGCAGTACTCCAGTACTTTCACGTCAGTACTGTAGTACTCCCCCGTCAGTACTGCAGTACTGAATAGGAAGTACTGGGATTGGATAAAACGCTTTTAATCAGTTCTTTTCTTTCAGAGTATAATCACCGGCCTTTTCATCAATCAATTGTTGCAGTTCTGCTAGTGCAGGTACTTTCCCTTGGAAGGTAATGACGGCTTCCGGCGGAGTGAGTGTAACTTGAGCGGAGGCTCCTTCCCACATGTTCAGTACTTTCTCTACACGGGTGCGGCAGTGGTCGCACATCATTCCCTTTACCAGATAGGTCTTTTGGTTTTCGTAAGCGGAAGGAGCTGTGGTTTCCGGCTGTGGGGTGGCTGTTCCCGTTGCGGGTACGGTGATTTCTTCAGTGGGTTGCACTTCCTCCTGTACGGTCACTGTGGTGTGTGCGAATTTCTTCCGTTTCAGTCGGAGACTGTTGCTTACCACGCTGACACTGCTCATGGCCATGGCGGCTCCGGCTATCATTGGATTCAACAGGAAGCCGTTGATGGGGTACAGAATACCGGCGGCTACCGGAATACCTATCAGGTTGTAGATGAAGGCCCAGAAAAGGTTCTCGCGGATGGTGCGTACGGTGGCCTGAGAAAGGCGGATGGCATCGGTAATCTTGTTCAGGTCGGACGAAATGAGCGTCATTTTAGCCACGTCCATGGCGATGTCGCTTCCTTTTCCCATGGCAATGCTGAGGTCGGCCTGAGCCAGTGCCGCACTGTCATTGATGCCGTCGCCCACCATGGCTACGATTTTGCCTTCCTTTTGCAAATCCTTGATGAACTGGGCTTTCTGCTGTGGAAGCACTTCGGCCTGAAAGTGGGTGATGCCGCATTGTGCTGCAATTCTTTGGGCCGTTTCCGGATTGTCACCGGTCAGCATATAAGTTGAGATTCCCATCTCCTGCAATTGTCTGACGGCCTCTTTGGAGGTCGGCTTGATACGGTCGGCAATGGCTATCAGTCCTAATGCCTGCTGTGAATTGGCCAGCCAGATGACGGTCTTGGCTTCCTGGCTTAGTCGGGCAGCTTCTTCCGTCAGGGCAGGGGATACGGTAAGATGGTGCGTCTCCAGCAGTCGGCGGTTGCCGGCATAATAATAGGTTCCGTTGATTTTGCCTCGTACTCCTAATCCTGTCAGACTTTCAAATTCTTCCATGGGAAGTAGCTGGCGTGTCTGATGCTGCACGATGGCTTGTGCCAGAGGGTGTTCGGAAGCGCTTTCCAGGGTAAAGAGCACATCGCCTAACGGAGATTGAAGAAGCGGGTCGGAGATGTCGGTCACCGTGGGGCGTCCTTCGGTCAGCGTGCCTGTCTTATCGAGTACGATGGCATTCACCTTACGGGCTGTTTCCAGACTTTCTGCATCTTTAATCAGGATACCGTTTTCGGCCCCCTTACCGATGCCGACCATGATGGCCGTCGGTGTGGCCAGTCCTAATGCACAGGGGCAGGCAATGATGGTGACGGTGACTGCGGCCAGCAAGCCGTGGGTGAATCCGTTGCTGCTGTCCAGCCATATCCAGACTAAAAACGAGAGGACGGCAATGCTCAGGATGGTAGGCACGAAGATAGCCGCGATGCGGTCTACTAACTGCTGTACGGGGGCCTTGCTGCCTTGTGCATCTTGTACCATGCGGATGATATGGGCCAGAACGGTTTCACTTCCCACCTTGTCGGCGATGAAACTGAAACTTCCTTTCTGGTTGATGGTGCCGGCATATACCTTGGCGCCGGGAATCTTTTCGGTAGGAAGCGGTTCGCCGGTGAGCATGCTCTCGTCCACATAGGAACTGCCTTCATACACGGTTCCGTCCACGGCAATGCGGCTGCCCGGTTTGACTACCAGTCGCTGGCCCTGCTGTACTTGTTCCACGGGAATTTCTTTCAGCTGTCCTTCCGGAGTGAGTATGGTGACGGTGGCCGGCTGTAGTCCCATCAGTTTTTTGATGGCTTCCGACGTATTTCCTTTGGCCTTCTCTTCCAGTAACCGTCCGAGCAGGATAAAGGAGATGATGACGCTGGCCGCCTCGAAATAGACGTGAGGGTGAATGCCTCTGCTCAGCCAGAACTCCGGCCAGAACAGGTTGAACAGGCTGAATGTATAGGCAATGCCAGTACTCACGGCTACCAGCGTGTCCATGTTGGAAGTGCGGTGCTTCAACTGTTTCCAGGCGTTGCGGTAAAAATCTCTTCCCAGCCAGAATACTACGGGAGTGGAAAGAATCCACATTACGTAATTGGCGTACGTCCAGTCCATAAAGCACATGCCGATAATGGCTACGGGTACGGAAAGCATCAGAGAAAAGATAGTACGCTGTTTCAGTTGACGATATTTCCGGCTATGTGCATCTTCTGCTATTTTCTCTTTTTGGGCGTTCGTTTCGATGACCAGGTCGTATCCGGCATTCTGAATGGCATCTTTTAATGTTTCTGGTGTACATTCTTGCGGGTTGTATTCCACAGTGGCCGTAGCGGCTGCATAGTTCACCTGAGCATGGTATACACCCGGCTGACGATTCAGTGTCTTTTCCACCCGTGTGGCACAGGCGGCGCAACTCATGTCCAGTACCGGAAAGGTTTGTGTAGTTTTAGTAGTATTCATATTCTCTTTATTTAGAATGGGACAAAATTACAACATTATTGGTTGAATAGGAAACTTCTGTTTCATATTTATCTCTCAGGGGGATATTTCTTGTAAGGAATTCGTTATTTTTGCGCAAAATAAAATACAACTGTTATTATGTCGCATTTAGCTCCTCTTATCAGTGATCTGGCCTTGATATTGATTAGTGCCGGAATCATGACGTTGCTATTTAAGAAATTGAAGCAGCCTTTGGTGTTAGGCTATATTGTCGCAGGTTTTGTCTGTAGTCCTCATTTCACGTTTACTCCTTCGGTGGTAGATGCGGATAATATCCAGACATGGTCGGAGATTGGTGTCATCTTCCTTTTGTTTGCGCTGGGACTGGAGTTCAGTTTCAAGAAACTGATGAAGGTGGGAGGTTCGGCGGTCATATCGGCCTGTACGATTATCTTCTGCATGATACTGGTCGGTGTGTTTGTGGGCTGGATGTTTGGATGGAAACAGATGGACTGTATTTATTTGGGAGGAATGCTGGCCATGTCTTCCACTACCATTATCTATAAGGCATTTGATGATTTGGGACTTCGGCAACAGCGTTTTGCCGGGTTGGTGCTAAGTATTCTGATTCTGGAAGATATTCTGGCCATTGTGTTGATGGTAATGCTTTCTACCATGGCCGTAAGCAAGAATTTTGAAGGAAGTGAGATGATTTACAGCATCGGGAAACTGGTGTTCTTCCTGATACTCTGGTTTGTGGTAGGTATTTATCTGATTCCGCTCTTCTTAAAGAGAGCACGCAAACTGATGAGTGACGAGACGTTGCTCATTGTGTCCTTGGCCTTGTGCTTCGGGATGGTGGTGCTGGCGGCCCGTGTAGGCTTCTCCCCAGCCTTTGGCGCATTTATTATGGGGTCCATTCTGGCAGAAACAGTAGAATCGGAACACATTGACAAGCTCGTGGCTCCGGTGAAAGATTTGTTTGGAGCCATCTTCTTCGTATCTGTCGGAATGATGGTCGACCCGAATATGATTGTGGAATACATCTGGCCAATCCTGGCGATTGTGGTAGCCATATTGTTGGGGCAGACTATCTTTGGTACGGGAGGTGTGTTGCTGTCAGGTCAGCCGTTGAAAATCGCTATGCAGTGTGGATTCAGTTTGACGCAGATTGGTGAATTTGCCTTTATCATTGCGGCATTGGGAGTAAGCCTGAATGTGACAAGCTCTTTCCTATATCCGATTGTGGTGGCTGTATCCGTGATAACGACCTTCCTTACTCCTTATATGATTCGTTTGTCCGGTCCTGCTTATGGCTGGGTGGACCGGCATCTTCCGGTATTCTGGAAGCATTTGCTGGAGCGTTATTCGGTAGGAGTACAGCCTGTAAACCATCAGAACAACTGGAAAAAACTGTTGGGAGCGATTGTGCGTATCACATTGATTTACCTGGTGCTTTCCATTGCGATGGTGGTATTGTCATTCAACCTGTTCCTTCCTCTTTTGATTTCCGCACTGGGAGGTTTCTGGGGAAAAGTGCTGGGAGCGGTAGTGACCATCTTGTTGATTTCTCCTTTCCTCCGTGCCATGATTATGAAGAAAAATCATTCCATTGAGTTCAAGGCACTCTGGGCGGACAGCCGTTTCAATCATGCACCGCTGATTTCAATCGTATTGCTTCGCATTGTGCTGGCTGTATTGTTTGTGGTCTACATCATCAAGTATCTGTTCCAGGCCTCTGCCGCGCTGATGGTGGGTATTGCTATTCTGGTCGTTCTGCTGATGATTTTCTCCCGTTTCTTGAAGAAACAGTCAATCGGGATGGAAAGGGTGTTTGTGCAGAATCTCCGTTCCAAGGAAATCAAGAAAGCGTATTTGGGAGAGAGCCAGCCGGAATATGCCGGACGACTGCTGGACCGTGATTTGCACTTGTCGGATTTTGTGGTTCCTGCTGATTCGTTGTGGGGAGGAAAGACCTTGATGGAACTTGACTTCGGCAAGAAATACGGAGTGCATGTGGCTTCTATCATACGAGGTGCGCACCGTATTAATATCCCGGGTGGAGGAAACCGGATTTTCCCGAATGACAAGTTGCAGGTTATCGGTACCGACGAACAGTTATCTGTTTTCTCCGGACAGCTGGAAAAGGTGGCCGAAGGTTACAAGGATGAGGACTTTGAGAACCGCGAGATGTACTTGAAGCAGTTTGTCATTGCGCGTAACTCACCGTTTTGCGGACGTACGATTCGTGAAAGTGGCATCCGCAACAAATACCATTGTCTGGTGGTAGGAATTGAGTCTGCCGACGACAGCAACCTGCGGCAGCCGGAAGTCTCTTTTGAATTGCAGAAGGGCGATGTGGTATGGGTCGTAGGAGAGGAAAAGAATTTGAATGCGTTGTTTGAAGCTTCGGAGGTAACAGCCAAAGCAGAATAAAAAAGCTGGACTTGCACAAGTGAATAGGCAAGTCCAGCTTTTATTTTTAATGTGGACAATATTTATTCTTCATCCTCCTCCTCGTCATCAAAGTCGAAGTCAAAGTCGTCCAGGTATTCTGGCATGAAGAACTCGTCCAAGTCTCTTCGTTCTTTCTTTGTGGGGCGTCCTGTACCACGGGCACGGTCTACGAATCCGCTGATTTTACTCATCTCCAGCAATTCATACTGGTCGGGTGTAGTCACGTTTTCCATGATTTCCGGTACCAGTTTGGCTCCCACTCTTTTTTCAATGGCCTGCAGCACCTTGAAGGAATAGGTTACAGGAGGCTTTCTGACCTGTACCACGTCCCCTGGCTTCACCATTCGGGCAGGTTTCACCTGAGAACCGTTGATCGAGATTCTTCCTTTTTTGCAGGCTTCGGCAGCAATGGTTCTTGTTTTGAAGATACGTGCAGCCCACATCCATTTGTCAATTCGTGCTTCCGGCATGGTTTTTATTTATTATTATATTGATTCATGGTGATGTTCAGTCCGGCCAGACAGAAACTCTTGATGATTTCCTGTGCTACTTCCAGACGTTCCGGCATCAGCTTCATGGATTCTTCGTCGAAATGTCCGAGAACGAAATCAATTTGTCCTCCTTTCGGGAAGTCATTTCCGATGCCAAAGCGCAGGCGGGCATAGTTTTGAGTGCCTAACGTAGCGGCAATGTGCTTCAATCCGTTGTGGCCTGCATCACTGCCTTTTCCTTTCAGTCGCAGGGTACCAAAAGGCAGGGCCAGATCATCTACTACAATCAATACGTTTTCCAAAGGGATTTTTTCTTGTTGCATCCAATAGCGTACTGCATTCCCACTCAGGTTCATGTAAGTGGATGGTTTCAGCAGAATCAATTGTCTGCCTTTTAGCGAGAGCTGGGCGGTAGCTCCATAACGTCCGTCGCTAAAAACAATATTGGACGCCTTAGCCAAGGCGTCCAATACCATAAATCCTATATTATGACGGGTTTCACGGTATTCTTCACCGATATTCCCCAGTCCAACAATCAAGTATTTCATTGAAAGGATTTTTGTAGTTTTAGGTTACTGAAATTATTTACCAGCAGCAGCCTGAGCACCACGAGCAGCACGAGTCAATTTAACTGCACAAACCACAGCTTCTTTTGCGTTCAGCAGTTCCAGACCTTCGTATTTCAGTTCACCCACTTTGATAGTTTTACCCAATCCCAGCGGAGTTACGTCTACAACCAGACGTTCAGGAATTACATTGTACAAAGCTTTCACTTTCAACTTACGGATCTGCAGAGCCAATTTACCACCGGCTTTCACACCTTCTGCCAAACCTTCCAACTTCACAGGAACTTCCATTACGATAGGTTTGCTTTCGTCGATCTGATAGAAGTCAACGTGCAGAATTTTGTCTGTTACAGGGTGGAACTGGATATCTTTCATGATAGCGTTTACAATCTTGCCATCAATGTTCAGGTCTACAACGTAGATGTGCGGTGTGTATACCAAGTTACGCAAGCCTTCAGTAGGAACTGTAAAGTGAGTAGCAACCTGATTGCCGTTTTCATCTTTCTGAGTTCCGTACAATACGCAAGGAACACCATTGTCTTTACGAAGTTCACGAGTGGCTTTCTTACCAGTTTCAGTTCTCAAAGAACCTTTGATTTCGATTGATTTCATTGTTTTTAAAATTTTTGTGTTACTCTAAATTAAGTTGATTGTTTGCTTAATTCGCCATCACACGATGTGGTATATCACACGATGAGCTTGAAAAAGCGGCGCAAAGGTATGCATTTTCTTTTTACTTTCCAAATGTTCATGGAATAAATTCCTGTAATTCAAGTTGGAATCAGTGCTTTTTGCGCTTTATCTTAAAAATCGATGTCAATTTTTATTTCTTCAGATTGTGAAGGCATTTCTTCTGTAGCTGTAGCAGGCTGATAATGTGCTTCACTTGTGGTTCCCTGTTCGTGTCCGATGAAATCGATAGCTTGCTGCAAACCGTTCATAAACTTCTCAAAATCTTCCTTGTACAGGAAAATCTTGTGTTTTTCAAAATTAACCTGAGGATCATCCTTGTCGAGGGATACTACTTTCTTGCTTTCTGTGATAGCAATGAACATTTCCTCTTTCCGGTTTTTCTTTACATCCAAGTAGTAAATTCGTTTTCCTGCTTTGATAGCTTTGGAGAAAACGATTTCTTTGTCGTTTTCAATAGTCGTACTTTTCTTCTTCAGTTCTTCCATAACTCACTGTTACTAATAAAAATGCGTTCAAATTTGAATATTTTTTTGCAATGTGCCAAAAGAGAATGAGGAAAAATGTCGAATCTCTGAAAAAAAAGAAAAAATATAAGGCTTTATGGTGTGTGATAAAGGAAAAATGCTTACTTTTGCCCACCTAAAATAAAATATAGTTTGTTTATATATTATGATTAACAGAGTTCTTATTCGTCTGAAGATAGTTCAGATAATTTATGCGTATTATCAGAACGGAGGTAAAAATTTGGATACTGCAGAAAAGGAGTTGTTCTTCAGTTTATCTAAAGCGTATGATTTGTACAACTATCTTTTGCTTTTGATGGTAGAGGTAACCAAGTATGCCAACAAGCGGTTGGATGCAGCAAAAAACAAGTTGGTTCCTACCAAAGAAGATTTGTCCCCCAACATGAAATTTGTAGAAAATCGCTTCATTGCGCAGTTGGAAATCAACAAACAGCTGAATGCTTTTGCTTCTTCTCAGAAGAAGACCTGGGAAAATGAAGGTGATTTCATTAAAAACCTGTGTGAACAAATCATGCAGAGTGATATATATAAAGAATACATGGCCAGCGAAACTTCTTCATACGAAGAGGATCGTGAGTTGTGGAGAAAACTTTACAAGAAGATTATTTTCAACAATACTGCTCTTGATGAAGTTCTGGAAGACCAGAGCTTGTACTGGAATGATGACAAGGAAATCGTGGATACTTTTGTATTGAAGACTATCAAGCGCTTCAATCCTGAGAATGGCGAAAAGCAGGAACTTCTTCCTGAATTTAAGGATGAAGAAGATCAGGACTTCGCTCGCCGTTTGTTCCGTCGTTCTATCCTGAATGCAGATTATTACCGTCATTTAATCAGTGAGAATTCAAAGAACTGGGATTTGAGCCGAGTAGCTGTGATGGATGTAATCATCATGCAGATTGCATTGGCTGAGATTCTGAGCTTCCCTAACATTCCGGTAAATGTATCGTTGAATGAATACGTGGAAATTGCCAAACTGTATAGCACTCCGAAGAGTGGCGGTTTCATCAATGGTACTTTGGACGGTATTGTTAATCAATTGAAAAAGGAAAACAAGCTGACCAAAAACTAATATATTTGTCCAGCTATTATTAATCTAAACCGAGAAACCTATGAATTTGTTAGCTGTAGTATTGCAGGCACAGGGAGGAGCAGATTACTCTTTCCTTATTATGATGGTGGCTATTTTCGCCATTATGTACTTTTTTATGATTCGTCCCCAGAACAAGAAGCAGAAAGAAATCGCCAACTTCCGTAAGAATTTGGAAGTAGGTCAGTCTGTAGTTACTGCGGGTGGTATTTATGGAAAAATCAAGGAAATAGAAGATAATACTGTAGTAGTTGAAGTAGCTGCTGGTGTAAAAATCAAAGTAGATAAGAATTCAATTTATGCAGATGCACAGGCTCAGCCTGCGAAATAAATATGAATGACTATGTTCGATCGAAAGAACATAAAGAGATATAACTTGATATTCATACGAAAAATCAGGAACTTTCTGCTCAGTGCCAAGAGCAGAGAGTTTCTGATTTTTCTGTTTTTTGTATTCGTGTCGCTTTGCTTCTGGTTCTTGCAGACCATGAACGACACGTATCAGACAGAGTTTAAGATTCCGGTCAGACTAAAGAATGTGCCCAAAGAAGTGGTCATGACTTCCGAACTGCCTGATGAAATCCGGGTGAAGGTGGAAGACAGGGGTACGGTGCTGTTGAATTACATGTTAGGACGTACCTTCTTTCCTTTGACCTTTAATTTTGAGGATTATCAGGATAAAGGTTCTTATGTCCGTATTCCTCAGAATGAAGTGTTGAAAAAAATCAGTGCCCAGTTGAATAACTCTACGCAACTGCTTGCTGTACGTCCGGATACACTGGATTATATCTATTCAAGGGGAATACCTAAGAAGGTGCCGGTAGCGGTGGGAGGAGAAGTCTCAGCCGGCCGACAGTATTATGTGTCGGATATTCGGGTGATACCTGATTCTGTGGTAGTCTATGCCCCTCAGGGTGTGCTGAATACCATTCTGACGGCATATACGCAACCCTTCCATTGGACCAACGTAACGGATACGCTGAAGAAACATATCAACTTGCAAAAGCTTCATGGCGTGAAGTTTGTACCGTCGTCCGTAGATGTGGTGGCCTGTGTGGATATGTATTCAGAGAAGACGCTGGAAGTGCCAGTGGTGGGAATCGGTTTCCCGAAAGGAAAGGTCTTGCGGACTTTTCCGTCGAAGGTGCAGGTAACTGTGCAGGTGGGATTGAAGAACTTCAAGTCCGTGACGGAGAAAGATTTTCTGGTCGGTGTTTCTTATGCTGACGTGATTGGTAATAAATCAGAGAAACTGCCGCTTACCATCAAAAAATATCCGGATGTAGTAAGTCACGTACGTGTGACTCCTTCCTCTGTGGATTATTTGATTGAACAGCAGATTGTAAGCGAACCCTCTAAAGAAAAAGAATCGGAATGATCAAGATTGGAATCACAGGAGGTATCGGGAGTGGTAAATCCTATGTGTCGCACTTGCTGGAAGAGGCAGGCATTCCTGTATACGATACGGATACGGAAGCCAAGAAACTGACGCTTTCTCATCCACGGATACGTGAGGGGTTACTGGCTTTGTTAGGAGAAGAAGTGTATAAGGCAGACGGCTCATTGAACAAGCCCGTGCTGGCAAATTACTTGTTTGCCTCGGCGGAGAATGCCGGACGCGTTAACCGCATCATCCATCCTTGTGTGTATGAAGACTTTCAACAGTGGGCAGACCGTCAGGCCGCATCCGGTATGGAGGTAGTGGCTATGGAAAGTGCCATTCTGTTTGAGTCGGGTTTTCATACAGTCGTGGACTATGTCGTGATGGTGTATGCTCCCTTGGAGCTGCGTATAATGCGGGCTATGCAGCGGGATGCCGCTACGGAAGCACAGATAAGGGCACGTATTTCTGCACAGATGGATGACGAAGAAAAGAAGCGTCGGGCCGACTATGTCATTTTCAACGACGAAAAATTACAGCTGGATACGCAGATTGCAGCGTTGGAAGAGTGGCTTGCTCACAGAAAAACGGGCCGATAGTTTGTGTATGTCATTCGTGCGTTGTATTTTTGTCACTCGTAATTAAATTAATCATTAGAGATAATATGTTGAAGACTATTTTAGCGATTTCTGGAAAACCAGGTTTGTACAAACTGATTTCTCAGGCAAAGAATATGCTGATTGTGGAAACAGTCAGTGCAGATAAGAAAAGAGTTCCGGTCTATGCCAGTGACAAGGTGATTTCACTGGGCGATATTGCCATGTATACTGATGCAGAAGAGGTAGCTTTGGGTGAAGTGCTGGAATCTGTAAAGAAGAAAGAAAACGGTAACGTGACTTCTTTGGATTACAAGAAAGCTTCTGCAGAAGAACTGCACGCATTTATGGCTGAAGTATTGCCTAACTACGACCGTGACCGTGTACATACCAGTGACATTAAGAAATTGATTCAGTGGTACAACCTGCTGGTGTCAAACGGAGAAACTGATTTCGTAGAAACAGAAAAAGCAGCCGAATAAAGCAGAAGAGTCGTACAGCTTGATGTACAATTTGGAACAGGAAACTGTCTCAAGGTAAACGGATGCATCGTTCCGGCTACGGAGTGCACATTTGCCTTGAGACAGTTTTTTATTTATAGTAATGGAAGCTGAAAACCACAGCAGAAGATTATGAAGAAGATAATACTGATTACGGGAGGCGAGCGCTCCGGAAAAAGCAGCTATGCAGAACGTCTGGCTCATGAGTTGTCCACATCGCCGGTGTATATGGCTACGGCAAAGATATGGGACGAGGAATTTCGTCGCCGGGTGGAGCGTCACCAGCAAAACCGGGGTCCGGAGTGGACGAACATCGAAGAAGAAAAGGAACTGAGCCGTCATGACATTACGGGCCGGGTGGCTGTCATTGATTGCGTGACGCTCTGGTGTACGAACTACTTTGTGGAACAGCCGGAAGTGTCACTTGCCTTGGAAGCCTTGAAGCAGGAATTCGACCGTTTCACCGCCCAGGATGCGACCTTTATTTTCGTGACGAACGAGATTGGTATGGGAGGCGTTTCCCCCAATGAGGTACAGCGTCGTTTTACCGATTTGCAGGGATGGATGAACCAGTATATTGCTTCGAAAGCCGATCAGGTCGTACTGATGGTTTCCGGTATTCCGGTTAAAGTGAAAGGATAAATCATGCGTAAGTTTACTATAGCACCTATTGCCTGTCCGGAACTGGAGCAGGCAGCCCGTGAAAAGATTGATAACCTGACGAAACCGAAAGGTTCTTTAGGACGTCTGGAGGAACTGGCCCTGCAGGTTTGTATGATTCAGCAGACCTTGTCGCCTTCGTTGAACAATCCTTATAACTTGCTTTTTGCAGCCGACCACGGCATTGTGGAAGAGAAGGTCAGTGCTTCGCCGAAGGAGATTACCTGGCAGCAAATCAGTAATTTCCTGCACGGAGGAGCCGGTATCAATTTTTTGTGCCGTCAGCATGGATTCCGCCTGGAAATTATCGATGCAGGTGTGGATTACGACTTGCCCTACGAAAAAGGCATCATTGATATGAAAGTCCGTCGCGGCACACGTAATTTCCTTCACGAAGATGCCATGACACCCGAGGAAATGAATCTGTGTCTGGAGCGTGGAGCGCAATGCGTAGACCGTATTCATGCCGCAGGTTGTAACGTGGTGAGTTTCGGCGAAATGGGAGTAGGAAACACCTCCGCTTCTTCCTTGTGGATGAGTTGCCTGACGGGTATTCCACTGGAACAATGCGTGGGAGCCGGCAGCGGACTGTATGGAGAAGCCATGACCCATAAGTTCCGGGTGCTTCAGCAGGCTCTTCAACATTTCTCGGGCGAGCATACGGTGGAAGAAATCCTGTGTCGTTTCGGAGGACTTGAGATGATGATGGCAGTAGGTGGCATGTTGCGTGCGGCAGAGCTGCGCATGGTCATTTTAGTAGACGGCTTTATCATGACCAACTGTATACTGGCTGCTTCGTGTCTGTGTCCCGACGTACTTTCGTATGCCGTGTTCGGACATCAGGGAGATGAAAGCGGACACAAGCTGTTGCTGGACTACCTGCACGCCCGTCCGTTGTTGAATCTGTCATTGCGCCTGGGTGAGGGAAGCGGCTCCGTCTGTGCCTTTCCTATCCTTGATTCAGCCGTGCGGATGCTGAACGAGATGGATAACTTTGCCCATGCATCCATTACCAAATACTTCTGACCTCATGAATAATTTACTGGCTGCTCTGATGTTTTTCACCCGTCTGCCTTTCTGGCGGATTTGTACCGTGCCGTCCGAGTGTTTCCGGCACGTGGTGAGTTACTGGAGCCTTTGCGGATGGCTCACGGGGGGAGTGATGGCCCTGTCTTTCTGGGTTTTCTCCACCTGGTTTCCTCTGCCGGTAGCGGTACTGTTGGCCTTGTGTACCCGTCTTTTCCTGACGGGGGCTTTGCATGAAGACGGTCTGGCTGATTTCTTCGACGGATTTGGGGGCGGACGCGACCGGGAAGGCATTCTCCGCATCATGAAAGATTCCCATATCGGGAGCTACGGTGTGCTGGGGCTGATATTGTATTACTTGCTCTCATTCTCGTTATTGGTATCCTTGCCTGTGTCCGTCATTCCCTGGGTGCTGTGCGTGGCCGACCCTTTCTGCAAGTTTGTATGCAGTTTCATGCTCCTGTTTCTTCCCTACGCCCGAAAAGAAGAAGAAAGCAAGGCCAAGGTGGTCTATACCCGCATGAGCCTTTCGGAGTGGATAGCCAATATTGCAGGCGGATTGTTGCCTTTACTGCTTTTGCCTCTTTCTTACTGGGGGATGCTGTGCTTTCCGTGTGTGCTTTTCATCGGACTGGGCTGGCTGCTCAAGCGACGTTTAGGAGGATACACTGGCGACTGTTGTGGTGCACTTTTCCTCTTGTGTGAACTGGCGTGCTGGATGGGAGCGGTAGTAATGGCATATAATTTTTAATACGGTTAGACATAAGAAAATGAAAGTATATTTAGTTCGACATACTTCGGTGGATGTGGCACCCGGGACGTGCTACGGGCAGACCGATGTACCGCTGCGTGCTTCGTTTCAGGAAGAGGCAGAGGCATGTAAAAAGGCCCTTCAGGATACGGGAATGCGTTTTTCACGTATCTATACTAGTCCTTTGTCCCGCTGTACACGCTTGGCGGCCTATTGCGGCTTTCCCGAAGCGGAACGTGACGAGCGGCTGAAAGAGATGAACATGGGTGAGTGGGAGATGCAGCGTTTTGAGGAAATAACCGACCCGCGCATCCAGGAATGGTATGACGATTACCTGCGGGTACGGACTACCGGAGGCGAGTCGTTCATGGACGTGCTGGCCCGTGTGTCCGACTTCTTTGACCACCTGGACCGTACTTCAGGTCCGGCACTGGTGTTTGCTCATGGAGGTGTGCTGGTAGCAGCACAGGTCTATGCAGGTAAGGTGAAACTGGAAGATGCCATGAAAGCCTTGCCTTCTTATGGAGGGATGGTGGAAATCGACTTACCGCTTCCGCGTTTGCATCCGCTCATGCTGGCCGGAACGGGAAGTGATGTAGGTAAGAGTGTGCTGGCTGCGGCGCTATGTCGTATCTTCTTGCAGGACGGGTATCATCCGGCACCCTTCAAGGCACAGAACATGGCGCTCAACTCGTATGCCACTCCTGAAGGACTGGAAATCGGTCGGGCACAGGCGGTGCAGGCTGAGGCGGCGGGAGTACCCTGCCATACGGATATGAATCCTTTGCTGCTGAAACCGACTTCCGACCATACCTCACAAGTGGTACTGAACGGCAAGCCCATAGGCAACCGGAGTGCGTATGCCTATTTCCGGACAGAGGGACGGGATGAGTTGCGCCGGGAAGTGAACCAGGCATTCGACCGCCTGGCAACCCGTTACAATCCGGTGGTGATGGAAGGAGCGGGCAGTATCTCGGAAATCAACCTGAAGGATACGGACTTGGTGAATCTGCCCATGGCGCGTCATGCCCATGCGGATGTGATTCTGGTAGCCGACATCGACCGGGGAGGTGTGTTTGCCAGTGCCTACGGTTCGGTGGCCCTGCAGACACCGGAAGACCGCAAGCGCATCAAGGGAATCATTGTCAATAAGTTTCGTGGCGACCTTCGCTTGTTTGAGTCGGGTGTGAAGATGATGGAAGAAATCTGTGGCATTCCGGTGCTGGGCGTGATACCGTATTACCACGATATTTACATTGAGGAAGAAGATTCGGTGGAGCTTTCCTTGAAACAGCGGAAAGCGGTGCAGGGGAAGGTCAATGTGGCGGTGGTGCTGCTCCGTCATCTCTCGAATTTCACTGATTTCAATATGCTGGAGCATGACGAACGGGTAAACTTATACTATACGAACAACGTGGACGACCTGATGAAGGCCGACATTATTCTGCTGCCCGGCAGCAAGAGCACCATCGACGACTTGTATGAGTTGCGTCGTAACGGGGTGGCACAAGCCATTCTTCAGGCACGCCGCAACGGCGCTACCGTGATGGGAATTTGTGGCGGATACCAGATGATGGGGCAGCGGATTGCCGACCCCGACGGAGTGGAAGGAAGTATCAGCCAGATGCCCGGACTTGGACTTCTGCCGACAGAGACGGTCATCGAAGGAGAGAAGGTGACACGTCAGGTACGTTTTGCTTTCTTGTCTTCTGAAGAACCGAACTGTACGGGATACGAAATCCACATGGGGCGTACTTCGGCGGTGGAAGGAGAGACTTTGACTCCGTTAGTACGTCTGGAGAATGGAGAAACGGATGGCTGTGTGGTGGACCGGAAATGTGCGGGTTCCTATATTCACGGCATACTGGATAATCCGGAAGTGATAGAGTGGCTGCTGGCTCCGTATGCCGAAAAGCTGGAGCAACCTCAGCTGGATTATGCCGCTTTCAAGGAAGAACAATACAATAAGTTGGCCGACCATGTGCGGAAGCATCTGAACATGCCGCTGCTTTACCAAATACTGACTCAAAATGATTAACGGACACGGAGACGACGCCTATCGCTATACGGCCATTCGTGCCAATTTCAGTTCGAATGTGTATCACCGGGTGAACCATGACGGATTGAACCGCTACCTGGCCGGATGCCTGTTGTGTATTCGTTCCTATCCGGAACCGGAACCTTATGCGCTGGCTGCCGAGCTGGGTCAGTTGCATGGTGTCAGTCCGGAGGAAGTCTGTGTGACGAATGGAGCTACGGAGGCCATTTACCTTATTGCTCAGGCTTTTCGCGGGAGTCATTCTGCTGTGTGGATACCGACCTTTAGTGAATATGCAGATGCCTGCCGCTTGCATGGACATCGGGTGGAAGGCATTTCCAGCCTGGAGAAGCTGACGGATGGCGAAGGGATTTTCTGGCTGTGTAATCCGAACAACCCCACGGGACAGACATGGGATGCCGCTACGCTTCGCCGCCTGATAGTCGCATATCCCCGAAAGCTGTTTGTCATCGACCAGTCGTATGCGCTGTTTACGGAGAAAGAGGTGCTGTCCGTAGCCGAGACGGTGAAACTGCCTAACGTATTGCTGCTGCATTCCATGACCAAATGCTATGCCGTGCCGGGTCTGCGTCTGGGAGCGGTGACGGGCAGCAGGGAACTTCTTTCCCGGATACGTGCCTGCCGTATGCCTTGGTCGGTTAATGCCTTGGCCGTAGAAGCTGGACATTACCTGCTACAGCATCCGGAGGAATATCGCATGGACATACAGGCTTTGCTGGCTGAGCGGAAACGGGTGACCGATGCGCTGGAAGCTTTGGGTGGGGTAGAGGTACTGCCTACGGATACGCATTATTTCTTGGCGCGGCTTCAGCAGGGTACTGCGGCACAACTGAAAGAATTCTTGGCTACCCGGCACGGACTGCTGATTCGCGACGCATCCAATTTCGAAGGACTGGATGTACGTTATTTCCGTATCGCCATACAGACGGAAGAAGAAAACAATCTATTAATTGAAGGCATACACGAATGGATACAGAACTCGCAATGGGATTGATTCCCCTGGCAGGAGGTTTTCTGCTTGATAAGATTTTAGGTGACCCGCTGTGGTTGCCCCATCCGGTGGTAGGATTCGGAAAACTGATTTCACGGTGTGAACGCAGAGGGAATCAGGGAACTCACCGCAAACGAAACGGAGCATGGACCGCAATAGGGTTGGTCGTGTTTACCTTTCTGGTGAGCAAAGGATTGCTGGAAGCAGCAGCTCTGCTGCATCCGTGGGTAAAGATAGCACTCTCGGTAGTGGCCGTATTCTATTGCCTGGCCGGAAAAACTCTGATAGATGAAGTACGGATGGTGTTTGAGGCAGCAGATATTTCGCTGGAAGCCGGAAGAAAGCAGGTGGCCCGCATTGTGGGAAGAGACACCTCTGCCTTGACTGATCAGGAGGTGCGTACGGCGGCTCTTGAGACCTTGGCCGAGAATTTGAGTGACGGTGTCATCGCTCCGCTTTTCTGGTATTTTCTGTTGGGGGTGCCGGGGATGCTGGCGTATAAGATGGTCAATACTCTCGACTCTATGATTGGCTACCGGAATGCCCGTTATAAAGATTTTGGCTGTTGGGCGGCCCGTATGGACGACGTGGCCAATTACCTTCCCGCCCGGCTGACTGCCCTGCTGATGGTGCTGGTTTCTGGTCGCTGGTCGTTGCTGAAGTTCGTGGCGCATTACGGACGGATGCATGCCAGTCCCAATTCCGGGTATCCGGAAGCGGCATTGGCCGGAATCCTGAACTGCCGCTTTGGCGGTCCGCACGACTATTTCGGCGAGACAGTTTATAAGCCTTTTATTGGAGACAATCCTCGTTCGCTGAGCAGTCGGGATATGCGTGTGGCCATTCGTATCAACCGCTTGTCTGAATTGCTGATGCTGTTGTTTATGGCAGGAGGTTATTGGGCTGTTTTTCAATTGATTTATTAAGAAACACACAGGCTTTCTGAAAGCCTGAAAAAAACGCAAGTGCGTTTGAACTAAAACGTAAAAGAGTTTTGGTCCAAATGTAGTGTACTAAATAAGTTGACACAATTTATTTAGTAACATGCGTAAAAATCGA